>SMTZ1_10008572_pt1 | contig 35993 bp, 28 predicted proteins | sample DeeMarSWOR136_30_FD_25667 | JGI IMG/M metagenome (IMG submission 25667)
AGGAGACGCTGAAAATGCTCAGAATAATGGTGATGAGTATCACCACCAACTTCCTCTTCTTCAGAATCCGCCAATACTCCCTGAGATTTATGTCGTATTGCGCCAAAACAAATCCTTTGAAGAATGCCCCATTGGCGCTTAAACTCGCAGTTGGTTTTCCTCTCTGATCAAAAGAGCTTCCTTAATATAGAGTAATGGATCTTCCACTAAGCGGATAGCCAGCCCTTTTTCCACTTTTTTTCCATGACCGTCATAGAGAATCTTTATATTTGGTCTCAGAGGCTGGTTTTTTTCTGTGGAAAGCACTTGCCCTATGCACATGTTGTTCAACCTGACATGGGTACCTACAGGAAAAAAAGAGATTTCGTTCAGCAGGGCTTTTAGTATACTGGTCGGAAATAGTGCCTTTCCCTCTGTGACGATCCACTTGACAGCATCACTCTGAAGAAATCTCTTCCTGTATGGTCGATCACTTGCAAGAGCCACATAATTATCTGCGAGCCCAACAATAGAGGCCAATTCTGATATTTGCTCCCCCTTCAACCCCTTAGGGTACCCGGAGCCGTTTGTTCTTTCATGGGTCTGAAGTGAAAGCTCTGCTAACCAGCGATACTCAATTCCCATCTGAGACAGTATGTGATAACTTTTCTCAGGATGTTGTCGAATGATGCTCATCTCCGCCTGGTCGAGAGCCTCCTTTTTATTGAGAATGTTATCGGGAACTTGATACATGCCCACATTTTCCATAAACGCGGTAAGTCCCAATTCCACGAGTTTTTTGGCATCATAACCCATCCCTTTCGCTATCTTCAGGCTAACGGAAGCTACTTTAACAGCATGGACAGGGACCTCTACTCGATTACCCTGGGCAGACATAGCATGTGTGTAGAGTTGGTCGATGAGATCCTCGTCTATAGCGCGGTGAAGATCTTCAAGAACCGTTGGCTCTTTTAAGTCTAGGCCATTCTTGATTCTGTCCCGTATCCCTGTGGCCTCTTTGAGAACGCTTTCGTAAAAGGCTCTTATGTCCAAGTTCGTATGATCGCCTTTTGATGCGGCGGCCGAACCCGTGGTCATCCTTTGTTCCCCCTTGCCTCAACGATTCCGGCTATCGGGCATACCTGTTTTTCTTGCAGAAATAGAGAAGGACTTCAAATGAATGTATTATTGTATAGAAAGAAGGCGGGCCGTAGCAACCCCATATTTATCACAATAGAATACGGATAAAAATTACGTATTATTCTATGGACAGAAGGTGGGTTCTGAGGTTGGCTTTCTTTTTCTTGATTCCCATTTTCTTCCTGATGCTCTCTCTGTGAGCCTCAATCGTTCTTGGGGAAACATCGAATAGCTCGGCGATCTCCTTGGTCGTCTTACCCTGCCTTATAAGTGCGGCAACTTTGATCTCCGTGGGAGTAAAGCCCAAATGACTAGAGGATAGACGACGGGAAAATGGGGAAACCACTTCACGTAGGTTGGATTCAAGGATTTCTGCGATGGTCACCTGTTTGTAATTCAGACCGGTCTTCTTCAGTTTTTCTATATAGGGTAAAATCAATTCCTTTACATTGCGCAATACAGCCGCTTCAATCTCGGTCTTGTCTTTCTCTCTTCTCTCAAGCAAAACCCTTAGCGCCGTATTGACTTCCTCGAGCTTGTTCCTCTGGCTCTCCAGCTCTTCATTGGCTTTTCTGAGGTCCAATGTCCGTTCCTCGACACGCCTCTCCATCTCCTCTCGACCCTTTCGCAGTTCTTCTTCCGCCCGTTTGAGCTCGGTGATGTCTTTAATATATTCTATAACGCCAAACACGTGACCTTCAGCATCCTTCATAGGGAAGACGGATAGATCAATCCAACCAATGGGTTGTTCCTCAGATGGATAGAGGACCACCGTGCTGTGGCTCTCACCGGTTTGAATGCTCTTCAGACTTGGACACCAGGGGCAAGGCACATCCCTGTCCTGATATACCTCGTAGCACTTCTTCCCCTCGAATGGCGCGTGTTGGGCGTACATCTTCTCGATCCACGCATTCACGCGGACGATTCTTAGGTCAGAGTCCAGAACGCAAATCCCATCCTGTATCGCCCCGAAAATACTCTGTAAAAAACGCTCGCTCTCTTTCAATTCCTGTTCCATTCGCTTGCGCTCGGTGATGTCTCGGGAGGCCCCCAGTATCCCGACAACTTGGCCACCAGAATCCCGCAGAAAACCCATTCTGGCTTCTGTCCAGATGATGGACCCATCCTTGTGATACCCTTCCATTTCGATGGTCCGGCTCCGAAACGAATCGCTTTCCTTCTTTTCCTCTAAGGCCAATTCTTCTTCAAAAGCCTTCATAACGCTCTCGATTGAACCTGGCGTATAGGCTTTCTCCATTGGAAGCGCCATCGCCTCTTCAATGCTGTAACCTGTCAACTTCTCCACAGAGGGACTGATATATGTAAACTGTAAATTCATATCCCTCATCCATAAGACATCAGAGACGTTCTCGGCGAGCAAGCGGTAGCGTTCTTCGCTCTCCCGAAGGGCATCTTCCGCCTGCTTTCGCGAAGTGATGTCCCTGACAACGCTGACCCAACCGCTATGCCTCCCCTCATCATCATTCAGTGATACGACAGTGTGCTCGGTATGGAAGCGTGTTTCATCCTTTCGCTTCATCATGAAATCATTGAGATGAAAGAATCCTCCTTCAGTAATGGCTGGGTAAAGCTGTTTCTGGAAGTCTTGCAATGCGGCTCCACTGGTATGCAGGAATTCAGTTGTTCGACCCAGCATCTCTTCACGAGTGTAGCCGAACACCCGCTCCGCAGCTGGGTTGCAGTCAATAATTTTCGGAGGAACCACCTTATCCAGGACAAAAATCGCGTCTATCTGGCTCTCGAATGTCTTTTCAAACAACTGCTTGGATTCTCTCAGAGCCGTCTCCACGCGTTTTCGCTCGACAGCTTCTCTCTCCAACTCCATAACCCGCTGTTCCAGTTCTTCATAGGATGGATTTGCGGTCATTGTGAATTCCTCCACTTCCATTCAAATAAAGCTTGTTGGTGTAAAGAATACCCGGTGGAGACAGGGACTCTTTTTACAGTCATACGCGTCGGTCTCCTTAAATGGTAGGAAGTGTATGAAAACTCGGTCAAGCTGACAACAAGTTGCTCTATCTTATTGGACTGATTAGAAAATGTCAATGAACACCCTTTTGAAAGGTGGGGCACTGCATACGGTGGCGGGCGTTTTTGAGCGCGCGTTTTCCACGGCTTGCCCAAGCCTGAAAATCACTTTTTTGCTCCCTCCTCAACCTTCGATGGAAAGCAAGATTAGTGTATACTTTTTTGTTTCCTGAACAAACATTTGCATACCCTTCTGGCATCTCGACGAATTTTTTGTCCACGGCATTGGCTCGCTGGCGATAAAGCCCGCACCCCTGCAAAGAACCCATGTATGCTTCTTCAAAAAGAAATTCTTTGGAAAATGGAGAAGACGCCCTTATCCGGCACCCCTATCAGGGAGCGCAGATTCGTCGCTGACACCATCCTCTAATGCTTTGAATTCCTGAATGAATTATGGTCATAGCCATCCCCAGGCGAGCATCCCGCCTTTGAGACAGCCCAAGGATTCAGGAGAAAGCATGTTCCCCAGGACTTCCATGCGCATGTTGCGGGCACGCTGATCCCCCCTTTACCGAAAGCCCTCCAAAAGGTTTTAGCACAAATTTTGCATATCATTTAAGGGTTTGCGTGTCCTTGGCGGTGATATATTCGCTGAAACCAGGGTCGCCACATCCCACACCCATTGTGACCAGCCCCCATCATTTGGGGCGATACTTCGTGATTTAAGAGGGAATTATGGCCAGGCTGATCTTCGAGCACAACAGGCAAGTACTCAAGGATTACCCATTCAGAAAAGGAGGCATGACCATCGGTCGCAACAGCGACAATACGATTGTCATAAGAAGTCCTGAAATATCGGCTTACCATGCCAGGATTGATAAAAGAGGCGTTGATTACATATTGACGGATCTCCAGAGTACAAATGGGACCTCTGTGAACGGCATGAATGTCATCTCCCACAGACTCACGCATGGCGACAGAATCTCCTTTGGGAAATACGACTTTCTTTTCATTGGCACTGAAAGAGCAAAAGCTGAGGTGCAGGAAAAGAAACTCAACCTCAACCAGACCATGATCGTTGGGGGATCCAAAAAGAAAGAAGTACCACTCGAACAAGAACCCCTTCAAAGAGGGGCGACCATTTCGCAAGTTGAGCGTCAGGGTTCTCCCAGAAGTTCTGCGCCGGTTTTGATGGCCCTTTTCATTCTGGTCGTCGGCGGCGCCTACCTATTAAGCCATACGCCGTCTTTAATCGAATGGGTTCCCACATTTGTCGCGTCGAGCCCCAGAAGTCAGCCCGAGTCGAGGACAGAAGCGCGTCCCACTTTGGACATGGGGACGGATGGGCAAGGATGGGCCGCAAGAACAGAAGCGCGTCCGGCCAAACCTCTCCCCCTGCCTGCTGAACCCGCCTTGTACGAAAAGGAGGTTTCCGCAAATAGATCTGCAGAAGAGCCGGTCCCGTCCGCGAGGGAAAGCTGGCAGGACCTCGAAAACAGTTTGGGGGAACTCTCCGAAGGGCTTGGCAGCTCAGATCTCAGACTCGAAGGGATTGTCTGGGCGAACAACGCGGAACACTCTTTTGCAGTGATCAATGGCTTCGTGGTCAGATCGGGTAAGACCATCGCCGGATTAAGGGTAACCGAAATCGGCAGGCGATACGTCATTCTTCAATCCGCGGAAGGCGATTCCGAACTCAGGCTCACCCTCAGATAATCAATCCTTTGCCTCTGATCCAGCGCGTGCCTCATTTCTCCTATTTTTTCACTGCTTCTCCTTGGGATGCCTTCCGGAGGGGATTCAGTGGGCTATAGCTTCCCCAATTCATCCAACAGTTGGATCACTCTCAGAGACTCGGCCACCCCGGTTGTTCCCCTTATGCTCACGACCACCGAAAGGGTTTCCAAGATCTCCTCTTTCGTGGCTCCATTTTCCAAAGCATACATGGCTTGGCCGAGTACACAATTGCGACAGCCGGCCCCTAGCGCTATGGCCAAAGCCATCAGCCTTTTTACCTTTGAGTTCAATGCACCATCTTTGTAGGCCTCATTGGCCTGATCTCTCACCTTTCCCAACACATCGGGGAGCAGCTCTGCAAACTTGCCCAGTTGCTTCATGCGGTTGTTATTAAGCTCCATTTGACTCTCGGCCATGATCGCCTCCTTTCCTAATCATGCTGTGAGTTGTGGGCGAACCTTTTTTGTTGGCTCCCAATTTAGGCCATTAGGCGCGATGGGTCAACGATTCGAACCAAAGCCATGTTTCTTGAGGGCCAGAGATCTTCTCTGCGATCATTTCACCTAAAGACGAAGCGATTGTTGACCTGTGCAGGAAAATCGATATGATATCCTCAAGGTGGATCGGGATGAAAGGACCCATCCGCATCTTCTGCGAATAGTGCGCGAGTGACTTTTAAAGCTGAATTCGAAAGCCTCCGTGAAGATTTTCGAATGACAGAGCGCTCTGTCAGCCACAGTTAGATGCTTCACGTGAGGCCAGTTCAAACCGCCCAGAAAACGCGAACAGATCCAGGCTCTTAAAAGCCCGCGCAAGACTCCGAAAATGCGTACAGGGCACGATACCGAATATGAATCCTCTCCCAATGGCGCTGGTTCTTGTCTCCACCCTCATGCACGCGGGTTGGAACCTTCTGGCCCGTCATCAAAGATCCGAAACCCTTTTCTTTAAACGCATGCTGGCTGTGGTTGCGCTGGCAGGCCTTGTGCCGGCAATCCTGACCGAAGCCCTGGCCCACGCCTTTAGCCCTGTGGTCTGGATTTGCGTTCTTGGGTCTGGCTTCTTTTGCGGCCTCTACTTTTTGTTTCTAGCCCGTGCTTACGAATCGGCCGACTTCACAACCGTCTATCCTGTGGCCCGGGCTCTGCCGGTTCTTCTGGTGGCCATTGGCGATCTCCTGCGCGGAAGGCATCCAACGGCTTTTGGCTGGTTGGGGATGTCCCTGGTTATGGCCGGATGCTTCTTGGCCCCCCTTTCCGCTTTTCGGGGCTTCAACCTTCGTGCATACATGAACCGAACAAGCCTTTGGATGATTCTCACAGCGCTGGGGACGGTGGGTTATACATTGCTGGACAAAACTGCTTCGGAGAGGCTTCACCAAGGGCCGGCGAGCGCCGCCCGATATGGGTACATGTTTTTCTTGATGAGCTATCTCTTTTATGCGGCTTCTTTGGCCATGTTCCACAAAGGCGATCGCCCTTCCAAAAGCATGGGTTGGAAAATGCCTGCTTTTGCCGGCGCCCTCAATTTCGGAGCCTACTGGCTTGTTCTCTGGGCATACCAGTTGAGCCAGCATGCCAGCTACATCGTTGCCTTCAGACAATTCAGCATTGTCATCGGGGTTATCCTCGCCTTCTTAATGTACAAAGAGCAGGGCATGCCGGTCCGGCTAACAGGGACACTGATGATCACCTCCGGCCTGGTGCTGATCGCCCTCTGGGGTGGTTGATCCATGCCATCACTTTTTCCACGATGCCCGAATGGTGGATGCCATAGAACTTGTTTTACAGAACACCAGGTTTTTACTAAGGGGAGCACATAATTGTTTGCATCATGGAGAATGCCGGGTAGCGTTTAGGGTCATGAGGTCTTTTCTGAAGTGACTGTCGGTAGGGCTTCGTCATTTCATGGCGTTATGGAATGGGGGACCCCCTGGCTCCCGACCCGAAGGGGAGGGAGAACAGGGAGGGGGGAGGTATCACCCGTCCGTAACGCCTTGAAATGACCAGCCCGTGAGACTTGGAACAAAAGAAAAGACCTCATGACCCTCTGCCTGATCTCATTGTGTACAAATTGGCCGATCACCTCGGCGTCCGAAGAAAGCAAGTCCCGCGTCAACACGATTTTCACAATCATATCCACATCGCCATGAACAGAATGGATTTCACGGACCTCGTCTAAGGCAAAAAGCTTTTCCATAATTCGGTGCTCCCTTTTTGCCGCCACATGCATCAGGACAAAGGCGGTCATCTCCCGATGCATATCCGGGTATTCTTCATCGCCTTTTTTCGCCATTTTTCTCCGAAACGCCTCCATATCGCTTGAAATGAGTTTGTTAATCCCCAGACCGTATTCCCGTGACAGCCCCTCATTCCACTGATGGAAAGAGATGTAGGCATAGAGATCAGCCATGGTCCTTTTTGGAAACGGCTCATTGAGACGACCTTTCTGGATGATGCCCACAAGGGGGAGATAAATCGTTTTGTACCAGTCCAAGGCGGCTTGCTCAAATGAGACCGCCCCCCCTTTTTCTTCCTCCAAAAACGTGCGATGTTTCGAAATCTGATTGAGGAGATGACCGTACTGCCCCAGTTCTGTGAGTTCAATCGCATAGGGAAGCGCTGTCTGATCGCTGAAATGAGCCCTTTGGCGATACAAAACATTCTCCAGGCTGTCTTCCGTAGGGATGAGTTCGACGATGCGGGCGCTGATGTCGCTGTAACCAAGCTCCTTGGCTGCAGCGATGCGGTGGTTTCCGTCCACCACAAAGTATTCGTCTTTGATTTGATAGAGCTCCACGGGTCGAAGCGGTTTGCCCTGCTTCATGGCTTTCATAATGGCTTCAAATTTGTCATGGGGCACGTGATTCTTCAGCCGGAACTTGGTGTCGAAATCATGGTAGCGCCCCACACTCCCCACAATCCGGTCCAGTGGGACAGTCCGAATGCCCCTGTCACGGTAGTCAAAGGCCTTTTCCTTTTCCTGCTCTTCCCTAAAGGATTTCGCTTCGCCGCCCGACCCTATGCCGAGTCTATTCAGCAGCGCTTTTGTCTTCCACGTCAAAGAGGTAATAGCCATAGCTGTTAATCACCTTCGTCCTGTCAACGATCGTGACCCGCTCTGAGGGATTGGAAAAATGGGCGTGGATGTGCCCATGGATAAAATAGGCCGGGGAATACTCGTCTATCAACCACCGGAAACTCTTGAAACCCCGGTGGCACCGGTCTTCGGCATCATGAATATAACGCGGAGGCGCATGGGTAATCACAATGTCAATACCTCCTCGCCGCCGAATGGTCGATCGAAGGCGCCGTATTCTTTTCCGCATGTCCGCTTCACTGTACTGGTAGGGACCCCCGTTGTACCACCGTGATCCTTCCAATCCCAGAATATTGATCCCCTTGTGTTGAGCCACCTTGGCATCCAGATCGAGACACCCATCAGGCCGCTTTGAATCGTATCGGATATCATGGTTCCCACGCACGTAGTACAGAGGCGCTGTCAGTCTCGACGCCAGGTAAGTGAGGTATTCCGGCGGGAGATCACCGCATGACAGGATCAGGTCGACGGAGGAAAAGCGTTTCCTGTCGAGTCGCTCATACAGGGCGGGATGCACATAATCTGAAACCGTTAATATCTTCATTGGCCTCTATGGATGAAATCCGCTTCGGGGCCATAGCCATGGCTAACCGATTCATGGGTTGCCCCCCAATCAGAAAACCCCGCCTTGGCGGGGTTTTCTGCCCCCCGCTGCGGGCTATACAACCGTGTTCCCAACATCAGCGAAGGTCACAACGTTTTCAAGATGGGTCGCATTGCAGCAGACTAGAACTTCACAGTCTTGACAAGCCCCTCATACTCCTTGATCTCTTCCTGTGTCAGTTGCCGGCGAAACAACTCCTCATTGACCAAAATGGGAACCTTCCTGTTTAACGCGAGGGCTATGCTGTCGCTGGGCCGGCTGTCCACACGGTGTTCGACGCCGTTGGCACGGAAGACGACATTCGCATAGTAGGTGTCCTCTCGCATGTCCGCGATTTCAACGCCCACGAATTCTACATTCAATTTGTCCATGATCCCGAGGTAGAGATCGTGGGTGAGTGGCCGCCTCGGTTCCACGAGGCCTTTTTCTTTCGCAATAGCCGCAAACTCAGCATCACCCACGAACATCAAGTGTTTCCTCTGTTCGGGTCGGATTCAACAAGGACCACGTGAATGTTCAACATTTGTTTGTCTGTCATGATTCCTCCTGACTCGTCCTTTTCGAACCTTCCTCTTCCTTGGTAAACTTCTTGACGATCTCAGCGAGCTCAGACAACCGTTCGTCCACTTTTCTGAAGAGGGTTCCCTCCGGATACCTGCCGTCAGGATGAAGGAAACCGGCTTCCATGCCGGTTAGGATCTCGATCCCTTCCTCCACTGTGGAAATAGGCCAAAGGTGAAATTGCCCCGTTTTCACACTCTCGATCACGTCCTGTTTGAGCATGAGGTTCTTGATGTTTTTCTCCGGGATAATCACGCCCTGGCGGCTATTGAGCCCTTTGTGCTTACAAATGTCAAAAAAAGCCTCCACCTTTCGGGTCACGCCCCCGACAGGCTGGATTTCACCCTTCTGGCTCACAGAGCCTGTCACGGCGATACCCTGAAAAATAGGAACCCCCGCCAGTGCACTTAATAGGGCAAAAAGCTCTGTACTGGAAGCGCTGTCCCCTTCAACCAATCCATAGCTTTGCTCAAAGCACAAGGTCGCCGTTAGAGAGATGGGTTTATTGTGGGCGAAGCGTTCCTTCAAGAAACTTGAGAGAATCATCACCCCTTTTGTATGGATATTCCCGCTCATCTTGGACTCACGCTCTATGGCTACAACCCCCTCTCGACCCACCGAGACTGTTGCCGTAATCCTGTTGGGCTTCCCGAACTCGTGATCACCAGTTATGAGAATAGAGATGCCGTTGATTTGACCTACCTTGGACCCATCCGTCTCGATCCAGAATACATCCTTCTCTACCAGTTCTCTGATTCGCTCTTCAACCAGATTTGACCTAAAGAGGCGTTTCTGAATCGCCTGCTCCACATGGGTGCCCTGGATGAACTCCGTGTCATCCAGGCCGGCAAAGTAATTCGCTTCTCTGATGAGGTCACTGATGTCGCCGAGCTCGAGGGTCAACTTGTCTTTGTCCTCGGTTCGCTCCACACTGTATTCCAGAACCCGCGCCACCCCTGTTCTGTCAAGGTGGCGAATTTTCTGGTCATTGCAGAAGTCCCCAATCACTTGCGCGCTCTGCAGTATCGTCTCCTCCTTCCGGTCCATCTGGTCATCCATGTGGGCTTTGACTTTGAAGAGCTTTTGAAATCGGTCATCGTAGATATGGAGTAACTCGAAAAGGTATGGGTCACCGGTAAGGACAATCTTGATATTCAGAGTGATCGGCTCGGGTCGGATGGTTCTCGTGCTGAAAATGCCGTAAAGCTCTCCCAAATCCTCAATGCGGATCTCCCGATCCCGTAGAGCACGCTTTAACGCCTCCCAGGACAAGTACCATTTAAGCAGATCCAGCGCTTTCATGATCAGGTAACCGCCATTCGCCTTGTGGAGAACACCCGGCTTGATCATGGTGAAATCTGTAAACAAAGCCCCGAACCAAGCCTGTCTTTCAATGGTTCCAAACAGGTTGGGGTAGATTGGATTGGACTCGATCACCACCGGGGCACCGTCTGTGTCGGAATTGTCGATGAGCACGTTAATTCCGTATTTACGAAAGGCCATTTCTTTCTGGGGCACGGGAAGCTGAGGCATCTGGGGCTGCTGCCCTTCCTCTTTCTTTCTAAAGTCGCTGATATTTTCCAGAATATCCTCCTGCACTTTTTCTAAATGCTCCAGAACGTCCGGTTCATCCTTGTACTTCTCGAGGTAGTTTTCCATGATCTGCCCCACCACAAACAGGGCAATCTCACCTTCCAGCTTACGGTGTTTGTCCTTGAAGGCCCCCTCTGCCTCCCGGATCTTTTTCACCGCCTCTTTCATTTTTTCCTGGAATTCTTCGCTTTTCTCCTTGAGCTTTTCTTTTTCCTCCTCAGTGAGTTCGGCCATTTTTTCTTGGCTCAGGGGTTGGCCTTCTTCAGTCGCGGGAATGATCACCATGCCCACCTGCGAAATTTGGAGTATGAACCCCTCTTCTTTGGCAAGCTGGGACAACCCATCAATGATTTTTCTGCGGTCCCGCTCAAAGGATTTCTGAACTTCCACCTCTTTGGCACTGAAGTCCTGACTTTCAAAAACATCCGAAATTTTCTTTTGAGCCGTTTCGATGAGCTCCTCCATGTCTTTCTTGAGCTCTTTGCCCCGACCGGCGGAAAGCTTCAAGCTTTTGGGTTTGTCCGGTTCCTTGAAATTATGCACATAGCACCAGTCCGGCGGCGTGGGTTCCTTTTTGGCCTGTTCTTCAATGTAAGTCCTCGCGGTATACGTCAAACCCGCTTTGGGGGGCCCTGCGATGAAGATGTGGTAACCGTCCGTCTTCATACCCATCCCAAATCGGATAGCATCACTGGCCCGCTCCTGGCCAAGGATTTTCTCCCCGGGCGGACCGAGTGCAGCCGTATTTTCAAAGGGCAGCGTTTCCGGCGCGATATGGGCTCTCAGCTCACTCAGAGGAACTTCTTTGAACTCTCTAGGCATAGGATTCCCTCCCTATTGTTTTCTGGCCCAGTACTGGATGGGCACAGCCCAAGATTAACCCAAACCCTTTGATGAAAAAATCATGGGCAACAGTCATGTTCTCCGCGTTGATCCCGTCAAGGCAGGACATTGGTCCATCACTCCTCGTATTTATCTGAGTATGTCATCCATTGGGATGGTTATATTGAGATCTTCTTTTGGTTTTGACCCACTTCTGAAACTTAATCACCCTTATGACAGTCTTCAATCCCACACCTTGCCTTGCTTGAATGGGGGATAGAAATCCCCTCAGTCGCTCTTCTCTGCGCTGTGGGCTGTCGTGAGACGGGAGACAAGAATTCCCCAGAACGTGAAGGGCCGCTTGAAAGTGGAAACCGCTTCATAATGCCAACCCAGATGCTGGCCGCATTGGGCACAGAAAGCCATACGCCATCCGTATCCTGAAAACCATGTATGGGCTTCCGTTGCCTCTCCAAGGGCAATGGCGCCCGGACAGGATGAGAAGGTGTAAAAGTCACATTCCACCCCTGCAGGATTCACGAAGAAATGCCGGCTCTGGCCGTCTAACACGAGCAGTTGGTCGGAATGGGTGATGAGACCTCCGCAGGCACCACAGAGGTAGGCCTTTGCCCCGTTTCCCCCGATTTTGTCTAAGACGGAAATAAAGAAAAACATGTTTGCGTCCAGTGTGGCAAATTGAAAGTGGCGCGAAACATACCCGAGCCCTTGAAAATGTCAACAAAAGCGGTCCTGTCGGGCATTTCTTGCCACGCCTCCTTTCTCAAAAGAAGGATTCGCCTAAGTGTCAAGCTTTGCCCATGGCGAGGGGTGAGGCATCATTTGCCAGCCTTCTGAGATTGGGCTCCTGCTCTTTGAGGATATCCAGAACCATGAGTGCCTCAAGGGCGGTGAAGGACAAAGAGACCCCCTCTTTGTCCAAAATCTCCACGCCTTCCTCTGTCACGCTGATGGTGAATTTTTCCGTCATGCCTTCCATGGGTTTTCCCTTGTCTTGAAAAGGTATGGCCCCTCAAAAACAATGAAGAACTCATTCGAATTCGAGGAAATGATTCCACAATCGAGACAGGTGCATTTGTGGGTCATCCATGTATTCTTGGGGATCCACATCAATGAAATGGACAACCTTCGCCTCAGACGCTGCGGCTCTCACCTGCTTTATCCATGGCTCCACCCAGGCTTTCGGCTCCAAACCCTGGTCCACCAGTCCCACCCTTTCCAGCCCGGGAGCCATAACCCAGGGCGGCTCTTGGCGAAGCCCCGGCGCTGGATCCGCTAAGCTCACCCAGTTTACGCCACCCAGGGCTTGCTTTCCCAGTCTCTCCCCAGCCGCCAGCATCTCTTCAGGGTCCCCGGTCCTGTCGGCAAGCGCCCAGCCCACCTCAACTTCGGTGGGGCGGTCCAAGAGCCATTGGCACAAGGTCCCAAGATAGGCCGCCGCCATGAGGTCATCCATCCCATGTGGCGGTTTTCTGAAGTTTGGAGACCACGCTTCCAGCCCGCTCAGTCGAAGGCCGTCGACTTGCTTGCTCAAGGCCCTCACCATCTCAGGCTCAAGAAGCTCCTGCCACCCAATCCCCATGTAAATCGTGGCCCGCTCATCCTGATCGCGAATCTCTCCCAGAAAAGACTTTAGCACCCAGTCGGCCTCCCAGGCATCGGGCCGAACCCATTCCAAGGCCCTGTCCAGAATGAGCCAACCTGTCAGCCCAGGGTGACCGCAAACAGCGCTCAGCAGTTCCCGGAATGTTTTGATCCTTTTCTGAATCAGAGAAGGATCCGCCCACAAGTCAAGGCGAGGAAGATGCCTGACTTTACCATCCACAAAGACCGGTTCCGCCGATGGATCCCGAAAACCCCCAACCATTTGGGGGGCAACCCAATCCAAGCCCAAAACCCTTTGGGCCGGTGCGATGAACCAGGCGGTGGTGCCTGCTTCGTCTATTTGGTCCAGTGCTTCGACCAGTCCATCCAAGAAGGCGATCTTGGCTCTTATCATGCCTGACAGGGCTTCCTCCAAGACCGGTATGAGCAGCCTTTCCAGGCCGATAGCCTTGGCAACCTTGGCTGCCCGGCCCAGTGTGACCGGTTCAGGCGGCTCCAATCCTGCCAATCCCCTCTTGGGGCAGATATAGCTCGCTGAAATCAGCATCAGGTCCAGTTAACTCCCCGAAGTCCTCTCCATCTGTTTAATGAGCTCACCCAGGCTTTTCACTTTTTCTTTAGAATCAAAGAGGTACGGCATTTCGCGAAGGAAGGACACATACCCATCGCTGAGCTTCACTTTGAGTACCCATCCCATGACCCCGATGGAGGGCGCAGACATACTGATGTGATAAATCATGTCACTGATATCGCTGTCAGACTGAAAGCCCTCAAGGGTCACGACCGCCTCTGCGTGGCGGTCCTTCGCACTTCTGGTCACTTCCTCCGTGACAGGCGGAATACCAAAGTCTATCGAGTCTGCCACAATGATATAAATGGGCATGATACGGCCTTGCTTCTTAAGGGTTTCCTTCACCGCATCAAAGAAAGCGGAAAGAAAACCGGTGAGAACTTGGTTTCTTCTGGCCGGATTTCTCTTTATGGCCTCTATGACCTGGGCAACCTGTTTTTCCAGCTCACCAAAAGGCGTGTCAGCGTCTTGGCCGCTCATGATCACGACACTTCCTTGAATCGTCCGGGCACCGCCTTGCAGACCGGACAGTTATCGGGTATAAGATTGAGGAAGCGACGGGCATGGACCGACTTGGCATTTGAGACCGCTTTGAACAGGCGTGCCAATTCGGGATACCCGTCTTTCTCTCCTTTTGGAACAGCCTCTCAAAGCATCCATTGTCTGCCCTTGAATTCATGTTTCAAACGTCTTTTCCTTTTGTCGCGGCCCAGGTTCTTGTGACCTTTTCATGAGCCGCATGCTTTTCCGCAAGAGCAATATAGGGGAAAGGACATAGCCTGTCAAAGGCCAAACCCTTTTGCCGCTCTTTGCCATTATTCCATTGACTTTGAAACACAAAAGGAATAGGCTCTGTCTGCCATCACGGCTTCGGCTTCTCCAGTGGCTGTGCACATGCAAATTCTCTAGCATTTCGGAACTTCTCCACAGCAGGCACCTCTTCCATCAGGGCTCCACCTGGTAGATCTTCCAACGCCTTCGACACCTCCCGTGACACTCATGCTCCACCAGTCTGGTTCTTTGGCTCACCATAAATCCTTCCAAGGCAAAAGGCGGGACCTCATCTCTCCTTTCGGCCTTTGTGTCAGCATTGCTCGGCAGTGGGAGGTCCGCAGTCCAGTGCGGCCTTAAACAAGAACCCTTCGAGAGAGGAGGAGGAAATGGAGAGGAACATGTATTTTCTTGAGCAAAAGGACATGCCCACCCATTGGTACAACATTCAAGCCGATTTGCCAGAGCCTCTGCCGCCTGTTCTGCACCCAGCAACAGGAAAACCCGTGGGCCCGGATGATCTCGCGCCCCTCTTTCCCATGGAACTGATCATGCAGGAAGTGAGCACGGAGCGCTGGATTGAGATTCCTGAGGAGATTCGAGACGTCTACAGCACCTGGAGACCGACGGTTCTGCATCGAGCCCGCCGACTGGAGAAGGCGCTGGATACGCCGGCCAAGATCTTCTACAAATACGAAGGCACAAGCCAAGCCGGGAGCCACAAACCCAACACAGCTGTTGCTCAGGCATACTACAACAAAAAAGAAGGCATCAAGCGGATAACCACTGAGACAGGCGCCGGTCAGTGGGGAAGCGCTCTGTCCATGGGTTGTGCCTTCTTCGATGTTGAACTGAAGGTCTATATGGTGAGAATCAGCTATGACCAGAAACCTTACCGCCGCATTTTGATGGAAACGTGGGGCGCTCAATGTGTCCCCAGCCCCAGTTCCGAAACAAAAGCAGGGCGAGACATGCTCGAAAAATGGCCGGATTGCCCGGGCAGTCTCGGGCTGGCGATCAGTGAGGCCGTGGAAGATGCTGTCATGCGGGATGATACCCACTATTCCCTAGGCAGCGTACTGAACCATGTTTTGCTTCACCAGACCATCGTTGGAGAAGAGACAAGAAAGCAAATGGAGATGGCCGATGCCTACCCGGATATTATTGTTGGATGTATTGGCGGGGGATCTAACTTCGCAGGCCAGTTTCTGCCCTGGATAAGGGACAAAATTAGCGGTGAAAAACCGGACCTGCGGATTGTCTGTGTCGAGCCGGAAAGCTGTCCGACCATGACCCGCGGCATCTACGCCTATGATTTTGGCGATACAGCCGGCATGACGCCTCTGCTTAAGATGCACACTCTCGGCCATGGCTTTATACCGCCTCCTATCCACGCCGGTGGGCTTCGCTATCACGGCATGGCACCCATCATCTGCCATCTATACATGTTGGGGCTTGTTGAGGCCGTGGCAGTACATCAGACAGACGTCTTTAAGGCCGGTATCCAGTTTGCCCGCACCGAAGGGGTCATTACGGGTCCTGAGCCATGTCATAACGTCAAGGTGGCGATTGATGAAGCACTCAAGTGCAAGGAGTCCGGGGAAGCCAAAACCATTTTGATCGCCCACAGCGGCCACGGCCATTTTGACCTGGCGGCTTATGATGCGTATCTCACCGGAAAGCTCGAGGACTTCGCACTCCCCGAAGATGAGATCAAAAAAGCGCTGGAAGAGCTGCCTAAAATTCCCGGTCAAGGCCAATAACTTACGAGAGATGCCCCGTGCTTAGGCACGGGGCATTACTGCGTTTCCCCGTTCGACAGGAGGGCGAAGAGATTGCTCGAACAATACGATGATGAAATGATTCGGTGTCCTAGAGTAGGCGGGTATGTCAATTTCAAGTTCTGCCGTTCCGAGAACAGCATGCTCCCTTGCAGATGGGTCATCGGTTGCTGGCAACCACGTATGGATATCAAGGCGTTTCTGGATGGACATTTCTCCGAAGCAGACCTGGAGATGATATTTGTCCCGCCAAAGCCGAAGCTCGAGAGCCTCGTGGAAATGATCGAGAGGGTGAAGAAATCCAAATGAGACGGACCGGAAACAGCACTCCAACTGAATTCCTCAGTATGGGAACCAAACCCAGATCGGCTGCGATATAGGGTTGAAAAGCCCCTCCTCAAACTTAAGCCTCCCCGCGACCTCGCCTAAAAAGCGGGATCTGCGCTTCGCTCCGACAAGCCGCGGGGCATTCATGCATTTCCACCAAGATTAACCTCATCAAACTCCCGGAGATACCCTTTGGGGGTCGCAGACGCTATGCCTCACCATGAGAAGGGAAAGCACCCCTCCTGGGGAAGACAATAGGATCTTGTGCCCACAACTGGGCCACCTCGTGCCCTTTTCCTACTGCCGTTCGGAAAACCAAGGACTCCCATGCGTCAAAACCCTGGACTGCTGGTATGATGTTTTCCTGGTGGAGGACCACTTAAGGGAGGCATTGAGCGAGGAGGAATGGGAGAGATTTCTCAGAACGCCTTCCAAACCAAAGATGGTTGCCCTGCTGGAATCCATTGAAGCGGCTGAAAAGAAAAGGGACGACGGCAAATAGGTGTTCTTTTATGGGCGTCCCCTGCCTTGCCCATCGGGGTGGGATGTGATATAGAATCCAATTTTCTTAGCCAATCTTCATCACGGATGGTCGATGATGGGTGGAAGCAAGGAAGACACCGCGCCGGCGAACAGCACAGCCCGGCAAGAGATTCGAGCATACGGGATTCGGGGGCTGCTGTCGTCCCATCCAAGGGTTAGGCAGCTCAAGCGCCGCCACCATCCTTCCCTTCACGGCAACAAGTTGTGGGACTCCAGCTGGCTTCTGATGGATTTTTTCAAAAAGAAAGGGATGCGAAAAGGAAGTCACGTCATGGAATTGGGGTGCGGGTGGGGAGTGGCAGCCGTCTACTGCGCCAAAAAACACGGGGCTCTTGTGACAGGTGTTGACACCGATTCTGATGTCTTTCCCTACCTTGAGCTACACGCCCAAGTAAACGGCGTTAAGATCAAGACCATGAAAAAAGACATGAACAGATTAACAAAAGCCCATTTAAGGGGTTATGACATTCTTATCGGTGCTGATATCTGTTTCTGGGACAAAATGGGCCATTCTCTTAAGAAACTCATCCACCGGGCTCTCAAAGGAGGCGTCCAGGCGGTGGTCATTGCTGATCCAGGAAGACCGCCGTTCCTGGATTTGGCTGAACACTATGTCCAAAGGGAGCTCGGTGATCTCCTGGCCTGGGAGGTTCAACAGCCCAAACCCATTGCAGGGCGCATTCTTCAAGTGGGCGCCTTCAAGTCGTAGCGTCTCATTCTTCTTCGTTGCTGCCCAAATGAAGCGTAACAGACAGGTATTGAGCATTTCGGAAAATCCTGGCCTCAACGGCAGCCGCCGGCTTTTCCAGGGCTTCCCTCATGGAGATAACATCCTGTATCGGCTCTCCCCCTAACTCCACAAAAATGTCGCCCCGTTTTATCCCGTCCCGCTCAGCGAGACTGCCTTCCTGGACGTCAGAGACCAGAAGGCCGTGCGTTGATCCAAAGGAAAAGGCTTGGGCCAGTTCCGGGGTCAGAACTTGGAAAGACAGACCATAGTGCCCTTCGACACCCTGCTCCTTGGCCAGAGCGATCGCTTGCGCATCGAACAAACTTGCTGAAACAAAGATGGGCGCCTTGAACTTCAGGGCCATGACAATACCGTCGCTGGGCCTGGCATCGAGTTCCATTAGCTTCCCGCCCCTTTCGAGCACCAGGATAGCATAGTACGTGCCTTCCTTCAGGTGGGTGATGACAATACGATGGATTCTGATGTCGGCTTGTTGAATGACCCTTTCCATCAAGTCGTGGGTGAGAGGCCGCCTGTGATCGACCCCCTCCATTTCCGAGCCGATTGCGTTCGCTTCAAAAAAGCCGATCCAGATGGGAAGAGCCCGCTCCTCAAGATCGTCGGCCAGCATAACCACGGGTTGATCCCGCAAGGGATCCACGATGAGCCGATACACGTTCACCCGGAGAAGCCCTTCACCTTCCATCCCGGCGGCGCCGTAGGCATGCCACGCTGTGTTTCCGGAAAGCAGAATGACTGCAGCAAGGAAAAGCCCGGCCTTGGTCCACAATAGCGTTCTTCTCTTGTTCGATTTCATGTCACCTATCTGCTTCTTCCTGGGTTTACCCTTATAGTGTACACCACCCGTAAGCAAAATCAAAAGCTGATTCTGCGCACACTATTGGAAGAACCCTAACAAAATGGGCTTTTGCTGCTGACCGGAACGATTTGCCGGGTTTTCGCCAGAACAGACATGGGCCAGCGGCGGTCGTCCGCGGCTCATACCTGGCATACGCCGCCACCCATCGGGTATTCATCCCATTTCGCGCAATATTTCAGATAGCTAGTCTCGTGTCCCAGAAATTCCTATCATAATTCCCAAAGAGGGAATGGCCAAAATTGGGCTCTAGGGGCCGTCGGGAGGTGGTCTTACAGACCCGCAACCCAAATTCCCACGAAGCTTGTTGGACGCCCCCATCATGTCAATAGGGGCAACGTGCAGGGCGGGGCTGCCCAGAGACAGATATTAGGGACAGGGGGTCCTTCGACGTTGCTCAGGACCGTGAGCCTGTCGAACGGCCGTTCCAAAGGCATGAGAGGCATGGTTGCGGTCTGGACGACCACCTCCCGACGGCCCCTCGAGCAAGCAAGAACTTCTTCAAGTTATTTCTGGGACGTGAGACTAATTCTCCCGACCGGATTTGGGTTGCCGATTCACCAGCACCATGCCCAGGCTGACCAGGATCAGCGCCAGAATGAGATTCAGCCCGATGCCTTCCCCCAAGATCAAGGCGCCGCTCAAGAACACGCCGAAAACCGGCGTAAAAAATGAAAAGGCGTGGAGCAAAGACACGGGGTAGCGGTGGATAAGCACAAACCAGACAAGATAGCTCAGGAAGGCCACGATGATGCATTGATAGAAAAGGGCCAAAATGGTTGCCCACGACAGACTCCAAGGAAGGGGCACGATGGGGTTCTCGAAGAACACGCTCATAAGAAGCAGCGGAGGCGTGGAGAAAAGAACCTGATAGAAAAGCGTCTGGAGGGGTTCGGTCTGCTCGGCCAGAAACCTTTTCAGGTAAACCGTTGTGGATCCCCACAGAAGACCAGCGCCAATGGCCATCAAGTCTCCCGGCAGCGTGCTGACGGAGAAGGATCCCATCTCCTGAATAAAAAGAGAGGTCACGCCTGCAAAAGCGAGAATGAGGCCGGCTATTTTCCAGCGATTGAGACGATCTCCTTTCAGGAATAAATGGGCCTCAAGAGCCACGAAGAAGGGCGCCAGGTAGAGCAGCACGTAGGTTCGCGACGCCAGCGTATATCCAAGCCCTACATATATGAGAGCGAACTCACCTCCAAAAAAAAGGCCCAGCACGATCCCGTGAAACAGAATGGCTCTGGTAGGGAAAAGGGTTTTTCCTTTTGCCTGCAGCCAGATAAACAGGCACCCACTGGCAATCAGGGATCGAAAACCCGCCATGAACAGGGGCGGCAACTCGCGGGCTGCGATCTTGATGGCGGCCATGTTGCCCCCCCAGATCGTGGCCAAGATCAAAAGAATGGCCATGGGTTGCCAGCGAAGTTGTGATTTTTCCATATTGTGGCGGAGAATACAGACCAACCCACTCCATGTCAACAGTCCCCGGAGCACTGAAACTCTCCCACCAAAGGTCGGAGCTTCTTCATTTGTTTAACACGTTACGCCGTCAAGAAAGCCCGATAGCCACAGAGCGCAAGGTGATGGCATCTTTTCTAGAGTGCCTGGCGGGAGGTCTTCGTCATTTCATGGCGTTACGGAATGGGGGACCCCCTGGCCCGGTCCTCAGCAATGGCGGCAGGAGAGCGATTTTGAAGTCTCGCAGAGAGCCCTGTTGCTCCTATGAAATTGATTCCCTTGAGTGAGGACCGGGAACAGTGGAGGGGGGAGGCCTGCCCGCCAGCATGAGCCGCACAGGCGAGGCGGGCGGGCTTCACCCGTCCGTAACCCCATAGAAATGACCAGGCCGGGAGCCCCGGTAGGAGAGAAAAGATACCATCACCACCGCGACACCGGACTCATTGAATTTCAATTTTTCTCGATGATTAAGTGGCTGCATTCACCCCCGACCAAAGCTGGAGGCATTCTGTAGCGCTTTCGTAAAAAAGAAAGGCAAGCTCACCGCTGGCACTTTTTCCTTGACATAAATATATCGAACCGCTATATATTGCTAAAATACATATCGGAGCAGCATATTATGCACGTCAAATCCATGCTCTTAGGCTTCCTCATGCATCAAAGCATGACAGGCTACGAACTCAAGAAGCTTTTCTCCATCTCCTTTTCTTTCTTTTCAGGGCTCAGCTACGGCTCCATTTACCCTGCTCTCAAGAAAATGGAGCAGGAAGGCCTGATCACCATGCAGCTCCAAGTGCAGGACGGCGCTCCCAACCGAAAGGTGTATACCATCACGGATGAAGGCAAGAAGGCATTTCTCCACGCCCTCAAAGCCCCTTTTACGCATGAGCGCGGAAAACACCCCTTTCTGACCCGCCTTTTCTTCTTCGCCTACCTCACGCCTGAGGAACGCATTGCCACAGCAACGACATTTCTCGAATCCATTCAGGATATGCAACGGAAATTGGAGACAGCTCGCCCTGAAATCGAAGCACGGGCCGACAGGTTCCAGTACCTCTGCTTTGAATCCGGCCTGCGGTTGATCCAGGATTTGATTCAAAATGTCACGGACGTGGTCACGACCCTAGAAGAAGAATCGATGCACGCGGAGCCAGGCTGCAAATTGGGAGGAGCGCCATGAAAAAGCTCAGCAAGCCCAAACAAATTTTCCTTTACATTGCACCCTTCCCTGCCTTGGCTTTCTTTAAGATATGGGCTGCGGGCAGCGCAAAACCGGCAAGCCTCACGATCATCGCTCTTCTCATGTTGGCCTATTGCGCGATCATGATCGGTATTGCCTACCGGTGGGACAAGCCGGGCTATTTTGACTGGGCTGTAACAACATATTTCGCTGTGGTTTCCTGCTCTCTCCTTCTGTGGCCCCTTTGGGCCAGCGCGCTCTTCTCCAAGTATGCGGTTACGGGCATCTACGCGTGTCTCTTTGCAGCCGCCTTTATCCCGCCTCTCTTCGGCATGGACCCCTTTACCTACCACTATGCCAAAAAATACACGCCCGAGGATGCCTGGGAAAACCCCATTTTTGTGAAGATTAACCTCACCATGACCTATGTCTGGGCCGGGCTTTTTGCTCTCTGCCTGCTCATGAGCCTTTACCCTTCTGTTCTCACGCGCGCACTGATTCCCCTTGCACTCATCCTTGGATTTGGCTTGCCCTTTAATGTCCGCTTCCCGGACTTTTATCTGAGGAGACTGGGGCTGCCTTCGCTGGCTGCACAGAGGCGCATGGCACAGCAAGAAAAGAAGCCCTCAGAACGGCCAAAGAACCTGCCTTCGAGCGCCTGGGAAGCCATATCCCACATGCCCGATGTGTTCAATGTCCAGGCAGCCGGAGACCTTTCAGCGAACATCGGGTTTGTTGTGTCCGGTTCGGAAACCTTCGAGGCCTATTTGAACATCCATGGCGGCCGATGCAGCCTTGAAGACCAACCGTCACATAAACCGGACATCACAATCCGAACCCCGGCGGAGGTTTGGTTGGCCATCTCCAGGGGGGAACGGAGCGGCCAGGAGGCTTTCATGCACAAGGCCTTCACCGCTGAAGGCAACCTGGGACTGCTTTTGCGCATGGGACAGATCTTCAGCGCTCCCTCCTCTGTAGCCTCGGAGAAGAGTTATACACCGGAAAGATCCCCGGTTGCTGCAAACGCAGCAACTGAGCACAAAGATGAATCTATGCCCTCAAATGGAAAGGAGAACACCATGAAAGTACTTGCCCTGAACTCAAGCCCCCGCACCGGCAGGGACAGCAAAACCGAACTCATGTTGAATGCCTTGGTTGAAGGCATGCGCGAAGCCGGCGCAGACGTGGAGGTGGTCAATCTTCGCGAAAAGACCGTGAACAATTGCATCGGCTGTTTCACGTGTTGGACCAAAACGCCCGGTGTCTGTGACCACAAGGACGACATGACCAAAGAGCTCTATCCCAAGTGGCTCGAATCCGATCTTGTGGTCTATGCCACCCCACTTTATCATTACACTGTAAACGCCACCATGAAGGCTTTTGTTGAACGGACGCTCCCTGTCCTCCAGCCTTTCTTTGAACAAAATGATGAAAAAACCCGCCACCCCATGCGACACGAACCTCCGAAGGCCGTGTTTCTCTCTGTGGCGGGGTTTCCGGAACCGGCCGTGTTTGACCAGCTCTCCTCATGGGTCAACTTCATCTTCGGCCGCAGTAAAAGACTTCTGGCTGAGATATACCGCCCCGCTGCAGAAACCATGACATTTCCTGCTTACAAGGAAAAAAACCAAGACATCCTTGATGCCACAAAGCACGCAGGCCGGGAACTCGTTGAGTCATCCGGGGTTTCTTCCGAGACCATGGCTCGCGTCACGCAGGTTATCGTAGAGGACAAAGAGACCATGTCCAAGGTGGCCAATCTCATGTGGAAGACCTGCATTGCAGAGGGTATCACGCCCAGGGAATTCGTGGAAAAAGGGCTCATCCCCAGGCCAGATTCCATCGAAACCTTCATGCTGATCATGCCCATGGGATTCAATCCCAATGGTGCAGGAGACACCAAAGCCATCCTTCAGTTTAATTTTTCCGGGGATGTTGAAGGGTCGTGTCATTTCAAAATTGAAAACCGCAAAATTGAGGCACTGACCGGCATTGCTGAAAATCCGGATCTCACCATTGAATCCCCCTTCGAGGTTTGGATGGACATCATGACAGGCAAGGCGGACGGCCAGCAAATGTTCATGGAACAGAAGTACAAGGTCACGGGCGACCTGTCCCTGCTCATGCGCATGAACCAACTCTTCGGGAAGTAGTGCACACCGCCCCTCATCCGCGCCCGGCTACGAGCGCGAATGAGAACAGGCCATCGCTTCATAATACAAGAATATATGATACGGAGCACTGGTGTCGTGTCCCAGAAATTCCTATCATAATTCCCAAAAATCGAATGGCCAAAATCGGGCTCTCTAGGGGCCGTCGGGAGGTGGTCTTTAAAACACCATCATGCAACCCTGAATCTCATGTAAGGGAGGGGTTTATCCCCTCCCGCGGGCGGGCTTCCGCCTTCGCCTAGGCTACGGCACGACAAGGGACGACCACCTCCCGACAGCCCCTCGAGCAAGCAAGAACTTCTTCAAGTTATTTCTGGGACGTGATACCAGTTTCACAGAGGATCGCCAGAAACAGCGATTGCACTCCCCATCCCTTTGCGGTATAGAGCGGTTATGTCGGGTGTAAAACTGATGAGAAAGCCGTCCATCAGACAACCCCCATGGAAGCGATGGCTTCGAGCTGCCGCTCTGTGTCTCACCGTGGCATGCCTGGGACTTGCGCTCTATGGCTGGCATCTATCCGAACAGATTGAAAAACGCTTTTCCGGACGTCGGTGGTCTATTCCTTCCAAGGTCTTCTCGGACACCACCATCCTTTATCCGGGGCAAAGCATCAATAGGACCTCGCTCATGGCCAAGCTGGAAGGCCTTGGCTACAGGAAGGTTTCTCACAAGCCCTTGCGAAAAGGAGAATCACGGATCTCGGACACCACGCTCGACCTCTATCTCAACGACTTCGAAGGGCCCTACCGAAACAGGCCTGGATTCCCTGTCCGAATAGACATCAAAGAAAGCAGCATCACAGCAATTTCCCACTTAGAAACGGGCCAGCCCATACCGATTCTGGAATTGGAGCCCGAGGAACTCATGCTCTTTTTCGGCTTGGAGCGAGAACAGCGCAGGCTCGTTTCTGTTGATCAAGTCCCTCAGCATGTCATTTACGCTGTATTGGCTGCAGAAGACAGTCGCTTTTTCGACCACCATGGTTTGGACCCACGGGGTATTGTCCGGGCGCTCTATACCAACCTGCGCTACGGGCGTATTCGGCAAGGCGGATCCACCATCACGCAGCAACTGGCGAAGAACGTCTTCCTCACACCGGAGAGGACATTCTCCAGAAAATTCAAGGAGCTTCTCATGGCCCTGACCATGGAGGTCATGTATGACAAAAAGGAAATTCTGGAGATCTATCTCAATGAAATCTATCTCGGGCAAAAGGCGTCGATTTCCATTAACGGCTTTGGAGAAGCCTCCCACTTCTATTTTGGGAAACCCGTAAGTGAGCTTTCTCTGGCAGAGGCGGCGGCCCTTGGCGGTCTCATCAGGGCGCCCAATCTGTACTCTCCTTATATAGACCGGGAACGCTGCGAGGAACGGAAAGACCTGGTCTTGCAGACCATGTACAGACACGGCTGGATCGCTCAGGAGCAGCTTCGCACAGCCCTTGACCAGCGTGTTATCCCAGCCGGTTTTGAGTCTTACACCAGGAAGGCGCCCTATTTCATGGACTACCTTTCTCAGCAGCTCAGCGCACTCTATCCTGCAGAAGCCTTGACCCACCTCGGGTTATCCATATACACCACCTTGGACACTCAAGTTGAGCGGGCAGCGGAAATGGCACTTCAGCGTGCGTTACGCCGGCTGGAAAGAGGCGACCCCCTGCTGAGGCGTGCGCAACCTGAGAAAAAGCTCCAAGGTGCCTTGATTGTCATGCAGCCCAAGACCGGGTACATCCTGGCCATGGTCGGGGGCCGTGACTACAGCACAAGCCAGTTCAATCGGGCTACACAGGCCCTGCGGCAACCCGGAAGCGCCTTCAAGCCCTTTGTCTTTTTGAGCGGGCTGGACGAGTACACGCCGGCTTCGATGCTCTCTAACGAGGAGAGATCCTATGCCGTTGACGGCACGGTATGGCGCCCTCAAAACTACGTGCCCGTACCGGAACCCCGGATCACCATGCGAAACGCGCTGGCAAAATCCGTCAATCTGGCCACTGTGGATCTCGCTATGAAGGTGGGGCTGGATCGGGTCATCAGCACGGCTTCTGCCTTCCGATTTTCAACGCCCCTCAGAAGCTACCCCTCCCTTTCCCTGGGGTCGTCGGAGGTGATCCCCCTCGATTTGGCTCGGGCCTACTGCGCCTTTGCTGCAGACGGCGTCCTCCCCCTTCCCCTGTCCCTAAAGGAGGTGGTCAGTGACAAACACGACGTCATAGAACGGAGGCACATGACCGTTGAACGGGTGACTTCACCAGCGAAAGCGTTTATTATGACCTCCATGTTGCGAAGCGTGGCTGAGGAGGGCACAGCCCGTTCCTTGAAGAACATGGGTATCTCATTCCCCGTTGCCGGCAAGACAGGAACGACCAATGGATTCAAAGACGCGTGGTTTGTAGGGTACACGCCGGACATCCTGGCTTTGATCTGGGTGGGCTTTGATAACGGCGAGTCCCTGCACAAATCAGGCGCCCTGGCCGCCTTGCCCATATGGGCTGATCTCATGAAAGCGATACCCCAGTACATTTCAGGGAACTGGTTTGCCATACCCCCCGGTGTGGAAAGCAAGTGGATCTGCCCGGAAAGCGGGCAACTTGCGATTCCCGGCCGCTGTCCCAAACCCGTGGACGAATTCTTTCTTTCTGGCAACGCGCCCACAGAGTCCTGTCCCATCCACAGGACATGGGGCATTTTGGAACACCTTATCGAGGAGGTTAGAGATCTTATCGAGAATCTGTAAATGGTTGCTACTCCCTTTCCTGGTGTGGGCCTTTTCAAGCTGCGCCCCGGTTTCTATCAGGGAAACGCCCCCGCCTCCAGAAGAGCCGCTACCGTCCACTTCTGAGGAAACGCTCCCCTCTCCTCCTGAAAAGGAGGCTCTGGACCGGACAGAACCCGTTGAGACGCCGGAAGGACCCAGTCCGCGCGCGGTGGCTTCTCTTCGCCTAACAGACCATGCCCGACTCCTTATCGAAACCGGTCAGCCGGATGAGGCCATCAGAACCCTTGAGCGGGCCATTAATCTGAATCCAAGCCATGGCCAGAATTACTACTACCTCTCCGAGGCGTGGCTTATGAAGCGAAATTTTTCCCAAGCCGAAGAATTCAACCGTTTGGCAGCCATCTATCTCAAGGACGATCCCGAATGGATGGGCCGCGTGATAGAACAAAGGACACGAATAAGTTCCCGGCGCAAATGATAAGGACGGCAATTTACGCCCAGTGGTTGCAGGCACCAGGTGTTGATTCGGGTTTTTACCCTCAGAGGGGGATCCCTCCCTATTCTCGCTGCAAACGGCCGGTGCGGTCGCGGACCCTATTTTCACCAACGGAGTGGTCATGATATTCCTGGATGAGCACGAAATGTCGCTCTTGCCCAAATGCCTGATCATGTCTGCTCTCGGGTTCGCCATTCTCATCTCTGGTTGGCTTATGTTCGGTGATTCAAAGGGGATATGGTATCCGCTGCAACCATTTCCAATTAGGGGAGATCTTTTGCGTCGGGGCCTTTTATGGGCTTGCGCAGGAATTTATTTTATACGATTGCTGTTCACGCTTTTCATGTTCTTTAAACGCAAACTGTCTTGGATTGAGGCGATCACCATCTCGGTTTTGATGGCCCCGCTGCTTTTCGCTTTCATGGTTGTCGGGGGCAATAGCCAAGAACCTCTCGGCATCCTTGACCTCTTTGGCGCTCTCTTATACATCCTTGGATCCTTCCTCAATACATGGGCAGAGCACTCAAGACATGTTTGGAGGAAGAAGCCCGAAAACCGAGGACGGCTTTACACGCAGGGCTTGTTCAAATATGCGATGCACATCAATTACCTTGGAGACAGCCTTCTCTTCACCGGGTTTGCGGTCATTACCCATGAGCCGGCTATGCTCCTGATACCGTGCTTCATGACGCTCAACTTTGTTGTTATCCTTATTCCGTCACTGGACCGGCATCTTGCCAGGAAGTACGGCAAAGAATTCGACGACTATGCTGCCCGCACAAACAAGCTGGTCCCCAAGCTGTACTGAGATTGCCGCTGTCCTTTCCCATTTATGAATGGGTTGCCCTCTCCGGGCAAATGTCGGGGCATTCTGGCGTTCTTCTTAGGTGGAGCACGCGGATTTCAATGAACTTTTTGTTTGTTTAAATTCAAGAAAACCGATAAAACCCCAACTAAGTGAAAACACGCAAATGAAAGTTCCTTGCTGTTCCTTATCCCTTATTCGATCGCTGTTCATCGCTGTTTTTGCATCTCTGCCAGAATTGAGATATCATGTCGGCTTTCCGACTATCAATGCATATAACCCAGAATGATGAACGAATAACACCGTATCGGGTTTTGACCCGATTGGGGTAAAAATCGAAAAAAGACACTGTTGGAGAGGCGTTTTGATCCATGAAAAAAGGTGCCCTATTTAAGACCGCAAGAGTCATCCTTGTCCTAGGACTTTCTCTGGTCGCAGCATTCTTGCTGCTGGCCTTAAGACCTGAAGTGGAGCGACAAGTTCCCGAGGATACAGGCCGCCTCGTTGAGGTAATGCCAGTTGAGGCGGGCAAAACCCATATGATCATTGAGACCTTTGGCACGGTTGAACCAAGCGAAGCCCTTAAACTGGTTGCTGAGGTACCGGGCCAAATTGTCCGCATTGCCGATACATTCGAGGAAGGCCTCCTTTTCGAAAAGGACACCACGCTGATCAGGATTGATCCCCGCAACTACCAACTGGAGGTGGATCGCTGCAGCGTGCAAATCAGACAGGCAGACGCTGAAATCAAGCGCCTGGAGCAGGAGGTTCTCAACCTAAAGGCCAGCCTTGAAATCGCGAGATCGGATACGGCCTTGGCAAAGGCTGACTATACGCGGCAAAAAGACCTGGTTGAACGAAAGCCTTGATTGGTCCGAAAAAAGAACAGCTCTACGCGCAGCGGGACATGTGCCACGTGCTGCACCGGAAGGCGGAGCTTGACCTTGAAAAAACAAGCATCACAGCCCCTTTCGACGGCTGGGTGCTGGAGAAGGCGGTTGAAGCTGGCCAGCATGTGGGGACAGGCCAGTATTTGGGAACGGTATATTTGGACGGAGCTCTTGAAATTGAAGTTCGCGTTCCGGTGAAGGATTTGAAATGGCTTCCCGCGGCCGTCAACCCGGATCATCCTGTAGAAGCAGAGATCCTATTTGCCAATGACGGCGCACGCCATATTTGGAAAGGGCGCCTAACCCGTATGAAAGCGCAGATGGAGGAACGCACTCGGACGCTGCCGGTGATTATCGGGGTCGATGAGACCCGGACCAGAGGAGCTGAAAACGGGGCTATCCTGCTGAGACCCGGGATGTTTGTTCGGGTTAAGATCAAAGGCAAGGAGATCGACCGGGCATTTGTATTGCCGCGGCACGTGGTGCATGCCGGTGATGTTGTTTACACCGTAAACGATCGGCGCTTGAAAATGAAGCCGGTCCGTGTTTTGCGCAGCTACAAAGATACAGTCATTATCAGTGAGGGTCTGTCAGACGGTGAACTCATTATCAAGAGCCCCTTGTCTTCGCCTGTGGAGGGGATGCTTCTAAGGATAAAAGCGGAGGACCGATGATCTTTTAACGGTACTCAGGACGAAGAAATAAAAGTGTAGAACCTTTTCAATTCTCACTGCCAGAACTGCTGGACTAAGAAGGATTTAAGGCGACATGCACAAGCTGGGAGAATGGTCCATAAAGAACCATGTTACGATCAACCTGATCATGGTCTTTGTCATCGCGGCCGGAGCATTGACGGTGATCAAGATGCGGAGGGAATTGTTCCCCCAGTTTGCTCTGGATATGATCTATGTCGGCGTCGAGTATCCTGGCTCCAGCCCGGAGGAAACGGAAGAAGGCATCTGCATTAAGATCGAAGAGAAAATCGAGGGCATCGAAGGCATCGACCGAATGATTTCAACGGCCCGTGAAGGTTACGGCGAAGTGTTGGTCGAACTTGAACCAGGCACGGACGTCCAGAAGGTTTTGGATGAGATTAAGGCCGAAATCGACCGCATCGACACCTTTCCCGAAGAAGCCGAAGAACCCCATGTTATTGAAGTCGTGAAGCGGGATCCGACCATTTCAGTGGCTGTATACGGAGATCTTTCTGAAAAGGCGCTGCGCCGCGTGGCAGAAGACATCCGGGACGATTTGCTGGAAGCCCACCCACCGCCACCCGCAGATTCAGACGGCCTGCGGGCCCGTTTCCTTTCCATCATCAGCAAACTGAGACTCAAGACGCCGGATACCATTTCGCAAATAGATCTGGTGGGCGTTCGTGATTATGAGATTGCCATTGAGGTATCGGAAGAAAACTTGCGACGCTACGGGCTGTCTATTGACCAGGTTGTCAACGCTGTTCAAGGCGGCAGCATTGATCTTCCCGGTGGAACCATCAAGACAGAACAAGGGGAGATATTGATCCGTTCCAAGGGGCAGCTTTACACGGGCCGGGAATTTGAAACCATTCCCTTGATTACTTTGGCTGGAGGTACCGTCATATCCCTGGGTGAAGTCACCACAGTTGTTGACGGCTTTAAAGATATAGACATCAAAACCCGGTTTAACGGCAAGCCCGCCGCCATTGTGCAGGTCAACCGTACCAGCAAGCAAGACGTTATTGAAATTGCCAGGATCGCCAAAGACTACGTTAAGCGGCAAAAACCCAACATGCCGGAAGGCATCCACCTTGCTGTCTGGGGCGATCTGTCCGAAATGGTTCAAGAGCGAATTGACCTGCTGCTTTACAACGGTACCCAGGGCATCATTCTTGTTTTCATAGCCCTAGCCCTGTTTTTGAACTTTCGCTTGGCCTTTTGGGTTGCCCTCGGCATTCCCATTTCATTTATGGGCGCTTTCATGGTGCTCGACTTTTCCGACCAAACCATCAACATGATTTCCCTTTTTGCCTTTATCATGACCCTTGGTATTCTCGTAGACGATGCCATCATCGTGGGTGAGAATGCTTACACCCATTATGGTCGCGGTAAGTCACCCGGGGCTGCAGTGGTGGATGGTCTCAAGGAAGTGGGTGGACCCGTGGTGATGGCGGTGACAACCACCATGGTGGCCTTCTTGCCGCTCATGTTCGTGGCCGGCATTATGGGCAAATTCATCGCCGTCATGCCCATCGCCGTTATTGCGATCTTGTTTGTTTCCTTATTTGAAGCCCTGATAATCCTCCCCGCCCACCTGTACGGAGCCTTAACCCGTTCCGAGAAAAAGCAGGGCCTATTTACCGCCTCACACGAGCGCCTTCGAGAGAAAATAGAAGGGGGGCTCAACGTCGTCATTGAACGCCTTTACACACCGACTGTCCGGTATGTGGTGAAGAACCGATATCTCACGCTCTCTTTGGGAATTGGTGTTCTGATCATCAGCTTGGGTATCGTCATAGGAGGCTATGTGCCCTTTGTCTTTTTTCCCAAAGGCGAAAGCGACTGGATCATTGCCGATGTCAGCTACCCTCTGGGCACACCTTTTGAGATAACGAAAAGTACTGTAGAACATTTAGAAAAAAAGGGCTTTGAAATCAATGAGGTGTTTTCCGATTTTGCCCAGGCAAACAACGGCCTGGTTAAGAACGCCTTCTCGCTGGTGGGTATCATTCCCCGCCGGGACTGGAAGCCTGAGGAAATCGGCAGCCATGTGGGAGAGATTTGGATCGAACTCGCCTCATCCGAAAAGCGACGGGATATTTCCACCGCCATGATTTTGAACCAATGGCGCAAATTGGCAGGAGAAATAGCCGGTATGGACAGCCTGGTCTTTTCAACCTTGGAAGGCAGTCCGGCCGGCAATCCCATCGAGATCCAGCTTTCAGGAAAAGATTTTGATCAGCTCGAACAAGCGGCCGCCGAGCTAAAGGCAGAGCTCGCAACCTTTCCGGGCACCTTTGATATATCCGACAACTTTAAACCCGGCAAACAAGAGAAAAAGCTCCAAATCAGAGAAGGGGCCCGACCGCTGGGGATCACCATGCAGGATGTCGCCCGACAGGTTCGTCAGGCCTTTTACGGTGATGAGGCCCTGCGCATCCAGAGAGGCCGCGATGATGTGAAAGTTCTGGTCAGATATGCCGATAGTGACCGCCGCAGCCTGGCGGGCATGGAGGAGATGCGCATTCGCACCCACGACGGCCATGAGATTCCTATAGCCGAAGTGGCCGATATATACGACGGCCGAGCCTATTCGGTCATTAATCGTGTGGACCGCAAGCGCACCATAACCGTGATTTCCGACATTGATGAAGCCACGGCAAACGCCAGCGTCATTGTATCCAAACTCAAAGCCGAGTTCCTTCCAAAACTCATCCAACGATATCCCGGTATCGGTTATGATCTGGAGGGGCAGGAGAAGCGGACCCAGGAGTCCTTAGACAGCCTGGAAAACGGATACGTGCTGGCCATGATGGCCATTTTCCTTTTGCTTGCCAGCCAGTTCCGTTCTTACACCCAGCCCATCATCATCATGATGGCCATACCCTTCGGTTTGATCGGCGCCATTTTGGGCCACCTCATCATGGGCATGCAGTTTACCATGATCAGCATGTTCGGCATTGTGGCTCTGTCCGGTATTGTGGTCAATGATTCGTTGATTCTCATTGACTTCATCAATCGGGCCATCCGGAGCGGAAAGGATGTTCAAACTGCCGTGGTTGAATCGGGAAAAGCCCGTTTTCGGCCTGTCTTGCTCACTTCTGTAACCACGATCTTAGGACTCATGCCCTTACTCCTGGAGCGCAGCTTTCAAGCCCAATTCCTGATCCCCATGGCGGTGAGCATCTGTTACGGGCTCCTTGCCGCTACGCTGCTGACCCTTCTTTTTGTACCCGCCCTTTATTTGATTGTGAGAGATATTTCCGGGATTTTCACCGGCAGAGGGGGAGACGACTTTCCCACTTCGCTCCCTTCGGCGTGAGCCCTTCGGCATTGGGTAAATGCGGGGTTCATAGGATTATACGTTTCTGCATTTTTGCCATATCCCTAAATTGAAAGATTTCAAGACAGGTTATTGATCCACCCTATTATGAGAATCTTACCGTCTTATGGATGTCCCCGTTTTTCTTGCGGTGAAGATCAGCGGCGCGGTTTACCGCCCTTCCTCCATTAACCGGATCGACACCCTACGGCTTGTCGGGGACCAATCGCTTTCCCATGCTTACAACCGGGTCTTTTGAGTACCCAAGACGCTCATAGAACCGAATCACGTCTTCGTTGGATTCCCTCACTTGCACATTGATCTTCGGGCACCCAGCAAATCTCAATTTTTTCTCTGCCTCTTCCATGATCTCTGTAGCGATGCCCCGACGCCGATACTGGGGCGACACAGCCAAATAATTGATCCAGCCCCGGTGGCCCTCATAGCCGGCCATACAGGTGGCAACAACCTTACCGTCAAGAACACCAATCAGAAACCACTCGGGCCTAACTCTGAGCTTTCTTTCTATATCGCGCCCGGGGTCGTTTTGAGGTACGATCAGATTGCATTGCAGCCACAGGTCAATGACTTCACTCTCATCCTCTGATTGGTAGGGCCGTATCAGTAGCTTTTTCATGTTTCTTGTTTTCCTTTTGGTTTCCACGTCTTCAACGCAGCAGGAAAGGGGAAATCGGCTTGGAAACCTTAAGCCTTCTCTCCCAGTTCCTCCTTCAGCATCATAAAATATTCCTTGATGTATTCGTAGTCTTTCTGGGCCAGATCTCGTGTCTCTGGAAGACCCAGCCCTTCCCAGCGTGTTTCAATATCATGGAGGACAAAGTCTATAGGCTTCTTTCCATAATAGTGGCGGATATACCTCAAAATGCCCACGACCCCTAACGTGTCTATTTTATCCGCATCGTAAAGGATCTTTGATTCAAGGGTTGTCCTGTCTTCTGGGGTTGCACTGATATCATGCACCCTGATTGCATGCAGGACGGCATCCCTTTTTTCTCTTGGAAAGGCCATTCTTTCCAGCACCGGCTCTGCCTTCTCCGCGCTGAGGGCGCCATGGGCATTGTCTTCAATGTAGTGCCTTCCGAGATCATGCAGATAGACCGCCGCAACCAGGATCTCAAGATCCGCTCCCAGCTTTTCGCCCAGACGAATACAGCGTCCGAGAACACGGCGAACATGATCATCAGCGTGCACTTCAGAGGGCGCGGGAGCCTTTTGCATCTCAACGGCAAGTTCCCTCTCAAGCACCGAAATCCAGCTCTGCCACTGCTTTCCTTGATTTTCCATGGTCCCTCTCTGATTTGGTGATTCTGAAAAAAAGCGGTCAGTCCTTGACAGTCAGTTGCTCAAATCACCGGCTTGGTCTTTGATTAGAACGGAACCCATCCGTTGTAAGATGGCCGTGGGGAGGTCTTTTCCGAAGCGCAATCAGATTCCTCCTGGGCAGTGCCAGCGGCATTAAGCGTTCCAAACAAGCGCTGAATAGCCCCATAGAATCATCTCTGCCGGAGCCGTCGTCCTTCATTTCCGCCGAAATGCACCTAGGAGCCCCCTCACCCTGCCCTCTCCCCCAATCCTGGGGGAGAGGGCAGGGTGAGGGGGACTGCCTATGAGGCCCATGGGGGCGTGTAAAAAAGTCAAGGCGAATATTGCGGCTCTGGAAAAGATTTCCCCGGGGCCATCCCTGCATCATAGGTCAAGATTTGGGCGACAGCCCCTCAAGGGCTGATCCCGTTCCCACTACCAGGTATACCGAACTGTGTAGGTGATCACCTGCTCGCCATCCTCGGCCACTTGGACCGGAAAGTGAATGGTTTGGGCGTCGTACTTCTCGTACTTGTGGCTGGCTTGCGTGAGTTCCCAGTTGCTCCAACGGTAGAGGACTTCTTTGACCAGCACCTCCACCGCTCTGTCCTTGTGATTGCGCACCCGGATTTCGAAGCTTTCCGTCATGGTCTTACGACCGGTGTCCACATGAAAATGGGTGCGTTTCCGCTCACCCACAATGTCAAAGGCATTGCCGATATGAAGCTTGATTCTTTCATCTTTAGGGGTGTGATCAATCTCGTCCTCACCGATGAACTCGAGGGCGGCATCCGCCGCATCAACCTTGTAAAGACGCACTTTGCCCTTGGGCAGGGCCATGCCCATGTTGTTTTCCTTAGAGTTCGTGAACTCGATGATCACATGGACCTTCTTGTTCGACTCCTCGGCGCCGTAACCGGCGTGGGTCTGCAAGCCCCCGTAAAACCGGTATTGGGGTGCTCCTTGGTACAGAAATATCTTCTTGATGGGTACCTGGGAAGCTTTCAGCAGCTCGATCTGTTTGGTCTGGTTCTGGGCTACCGTTGTAGGCCGTTGCAGTGTGTAGAGATGGTATTCGAAAAAGGCCTTCTCCTCAAATGGGGGTGCAGCGGCTTCCTCCATGGCCAAGGCCCGGGCACGGACCGGCACCGGCCTTGGTTTACGCACCCGCCTGACATCGCCGGCAATCAACTTGAGCCGCGCCTCTTTATACGTGGCACCCGACCTGTTATCCAAGGTCACCCACCCGCCCAGGTCAAGGCGGGTGTCCTCAGGATTCAGCACCGCATTATAGTCGGCCCGCCAGTTCAGGTCCTCCGTCTGATAGGTCACCTCCACGAGTTGCCGCCCCGGCTTTTCCGTAGCCAGTTTCCATACCAGGGTTGGCTTTGTAATCAGCCCTTCAGGCAAATGGCCGAATTGAATATCCTTCACGTTGTCACCCCGCTGTACCATCACAATGTCGTCCTTCTCGCCAGACTGACGGATGACCAACTGACTGGCGTCAAAGCTCAGTAGCTCACCGGCGTAACGCGAGCCGTCCTTGGTCAGGATCTTGATGGACTTGTCAATGTACTTCTGCAAGAGCTTGTCCGCGGAGACCAAATCATACTCATAGTTCTGCTCCAGCACGCGGGCCTCGGGGTCCGTGAGCGACTTGAACTGCACACTGGTCCCGTCAATTTTCGAAGCCACGTCTGTGAATTGAATCCACCCCAGCTTTTCCTTCACCTCTACAGACCGCTTCTCTCGCACCACACCGAAGTTCTGGTTGTAGACGGTCAGGGCTACACCCGCCTCCGGTGCTTCCGCGGCATTGGCCACGGTTGCCATGACAGCGAAGACCAATGCCGTGATCCCGTATCTGAGTTTCATAGCGTGTCCTCCTCTCAAAATTCTTCAAGCCTGCACCACTATGGCTGTTGAAATCAGCACCACTATGGCTGTTGAAATCAGACTTCCTATGCGAACACGGCGCTCCGTTAAAACCAACAATATTCTGGAGCAGGGGAAGCATACCATGCCCTATTGCCCCAGCAACACGATGGGGACAGATTTCTTAAACCCATTTCCCTCTTGTTGCACCCAATAGTGTACTTCCCTTCCGAATCATTCCCCCAAGAATCATAACGCTATCTTGATTATTGTCTCTAGCCCAATGTTTCTGTCTCATGAGACAAGAAAA
>SMTZ1_10000526_pt1 | contig 35971 bp, 30 predicted proteins | sample DeeMarSWOR136_30_FD_25667 | JGI IMG/M metagenome (IMG submission 25667)
CCCCCTGTAGAAATTATTGTTCCGGAAGTCATAGTCCAAGCGGATGTTGGTGAGAGGTCTTAGGGTCAGACGGGCTCCTTTGGATGTTTTATAGCCTAAGTAGGGGTCTTCCTCGTCATCGCCATAATAAATCCCGTCGCCGAAGGAGAAGGAAAGGTTCCCACTCAGCCAGGAAAACGGCTCCGAGCTGAAGCTGCCCCGGAATTCATTTTTGTAAAAATCTATTCCTTCGTACCTTTCCAGACCAGTCGAGAAATTAAACCAAAGGTAAGAACTCCGCCAACCACTCATGAACAGGCGCAGCTCCCACTCTTCATCCGTTAGAATATCATCAAAGTCATAGATTCTGCGGTACTCGATCGAGGGTCGGATATCGACGATGAGGTTTGTCTGAGGCAGGATGGTATAGCTAAGCCGAGAGTTGAAAGAGCGGATATCTTTCCGCCGGAAGAAGCCCAAGGAGGCTTCGAAATCAGGAGGAATATGGGTGTAATTGGTAGAAAAACTCAGATGCCTTCCGCGTCGGTCAAAGTTAAACATCATCGCTGGAACCAAGTCAGTTTTATCCATCCCCACTTTGCTCTGAGAACCGACGACCTGGAAGGAGAACCGATATTTGTTCAAGAATTTGAAATGGCCGTCGATACCCCCGACTCTGTTAAAATTCCGGGTTATCTTATTCCAGGAATCTCCCAGCTCTTTGTCGGCCAAGATAAACCCTACGTAGGATTCGGAGAAGAGGTCTTGTCTCAATCGAAAGACATTCACCAGGCTCGACTGGGTGACTTCCTCCTCGTCATCATCATCATCTTCTTCTTCTGAAATGTTGATATCTGGGGAGTTAAGATCGTAGGTGGTTAAGAAGCCGAGAGTCGTTTTCCCGATTTTCCCGGTGAGCCTGCCCCCCCATTGAGGATCGATGATTTTTCTTGTATAGACCAACTCGAAGGGAGTATCAAAATTGTCTTTTCCCTCCAAGAAGAAAGGCCTTTTTTCTGGGTAATACAGGGCATATCTCTGGTTGACGTCGATCTGAGGCATGTCGGCCTCGACTTGGCTGAAATCCGGGTTGTAGGTCATGTCTGCGGTCAGATCTGAAGTAATGCCATATTTAAAGTTTAGACCAGCCTCTGGCTCGAACTTTTCGTTCCTCGGTTGGAGACCCGTAAAAACAGGCATAACCTCGAAGTTTCGTCCCCTCTCCAAGTCCCCATCGATGATCAGTGTTCCGGATTGAACCAGGAAGCCGTTCACATTACGAGACCTCGGATACCAGTAGATCTCTTCATTCTTTCTCCGAATATTCCTCTTGATCTGTATTCCCCAAAGCTGAGTTTGAGAATTGGGAAACCGTAGGCTTTTAAACGGAATGGCCATTTCGACGGTATATCCTTCTTCATCCAGGTAAGCGTCGGTGAGAAAGAAAGTATCCCAGTTCCTATCGATCCTATTAGGGCCTCCTCCCCTTCTCTGGGATTCCGTATAAATACCATCCGATTGCACACCACATGGATTCACTTGGAAGGCAAAAGCTCGTTTTTTGTCATCAAAAGTGTCTAGATAGATGGTCACCTCGTCATCTCCTTCAACATTATCTCTATTGGTGAGGTAGGCTCTGACGGCCTTCGGGTTAGAATCATAGCAGCGAAGGGCGATGTACAGATTTTTGTGGTCGTAGCCGATGTAAGCGACCGTTTTTTCAGAAGGAGTCGCTCCCTCCTGCGGTTCGTACTGGGTAAAATCATCGAGCACTGCGCCTTTTTGCCAAAGTGGGTTTTCCAGTTTTCCATCAATTTTAGGAGGAGAGGAGAATCTTGGGATTTTTACACGATAATTGCCGCCGTTATCCTTACCCTGAGCGCAGAAAAATGGTGTCAGGAATAAGAGAAGGATGAGGGCAGTTCTTTTCACTGGTCCAACCGATTTGAATACGTATTATAAGCGATTCTTTGATTCCTACAAAAAGAAATTATTGTCAGAATTTTGAGGAACTGCTTACTTAATTATCCGTCATTTTCGAGAAAGAGATGTTTTTTTCATCAAGGCTGATCCCGAGGGCCCTGTTTAGACGGGCCAGGGACAGGTTATAGTCGATGATGGCCTTCAATTCCAAGCTCTGCGCGTTAGCCAGGTCCCTCTGATATTGGAGGACGAAGTAGTTGGTAGTGAGTCCGACTTTTAGTTTCTCCTCCTCGGCTTCCAGTTTCTTCGCGGCCAACTCCCTGGCGATCTTCCGGGCCTGTATCCGCTTGAAATTCGTTTCGACCCCCCGGAGAGCGTTTTTGATCTCGAGAAATGCCTGCTGTTCTTGATTTTTAAACTGCACAGTGGCCTGTTCCAGGTTGACTTTCGCCTGAGCATAGGCAGCGCGTGAGAGAAAGCTGCTTAGAGGGAAAGAGAAGGTCAGGCCTACCGACCAATTATTGTTCTTAAAGCTGAAGGCATCCTTTAAGGCGTCGGAAGGACCACCGGGAACAGTGTCCACAACCACTCCTGTCAGCGGGTTTCCGCCTTGGTATACGATTTGATCTCCTGAAATGCCTGGACTCCAGTAGGAGGCTTGCAGGCTCAACTCAGGCAGAAGCTGATTCTTGGCATAACTGAGGCTAATCTCTTTGTTTTTTAGGTCTATCCTGGAGACCTGGAGGTCCGGTCGATTCTGAGTGGCGACGACCAAAGCCTGTTCAAGAGTCATGTCTTTTTTCTCATAACCCGGCTTATCCGTGGGGTTGATCCTCAGAATTTCTGCATCCTCCTCATCGGCGGCGAGATTGATGATCGTTTTCAGGGCATCCTCGTTATTCTTGGCCAGGGCCTCGGCCTCGAGGATTTCTGCTTCGCGTGTGGCCACCTGCTCTTGGGCAGTCAGGATTTCTATCGGAGCCAAAGTCCCGACTTCCACCGCCCGCCTGTTCTTTTCCAGCAGGTCTTGAGCTAATTTCAGGGATTGCCGGATGACCTTTAAGTTTTCGATGGTGTAGACGAGATTCCAGTAGGCCTCTTCCACGTTGTAGATCGTATCCTGAAGGGCTCTTCTGTACTGAGTTTCAGAGATGGCGCTGTTATTCTGGGCGATTCGGATTTCTCTGCGGTTGATGTTAAACCCAAAATTCCTGAGTAGGGGTTGAGTGAAGTTAAACCTCAGCGTTCCCCCGTAGCGAGGGTTGATAGTTTGGAAACTCCTGTTTGTTTCGGTAGCGTAACCTGTAAGATTAATAGATAAATTTCCTCCTGTGGGGATGAGCTGGCTGATTTGAGCCGAATAGTCTGTGCTGTCAGTGCTGACCTGTTCGGCCGCATCAAGCCAAGAGTATGAGGGTTGAACGTTACTATCGATACCATAGCTTAAAGACAGTGAGGGCATAAATTTTTCTTTGGCCAGGGAGACTGAAATATCGGCCAGCTCTGGGGATAAGACTTCCACAGCCAGACCGAGGTTGTTCTCCATCGCTTTCAGGATGCATCCCTCGAGGGAAAGGGAGATGGTCTTTTCCTCTTGACCCTGAGAAACTAAGGTCAGGCAGAAAAGAATTGAGATGAAAATCCGGACGATGCGTTTATCCATTTTTATCCTCCTAGGTCATGATCATTTTATTTTGATAGCATAATCAGAGCAGATGATAATAAGATTTTACTCGTACCTGAGGGCTTCTATCGGATCGAGTTTTGAGGCCTTGCTGGCCGGATAAAACCCGAAGAAGATTCCCACGGACCCTGCAAAAAGAAAGGCCAGGGCAATCGAACCGAGCGAGATCAATGTGGTCCAGCCGGCAAAATGAGAGATCAACCTCGAGGTGGCAATCCCCACCCCGATCCCCAGGACCCCTCCCAAAACACTGAGCACGACAGCCTCTGTCAGAAACTGGAGCAGGATATCCTTCTCCCGGGCACCGACCGACATCCGGATGCCGATTTCTCTGATTCTCTCTGTGACCGAGACAAGCATGATGTTCATGATGCCTATTCCGCCCACGAGAAGGGAGACGGCAGCAATGCCTCCCAGAAGATAGGTGAGGATCCTCATCGATTCTGAGGCACTTTCAGCCATTTCCGACCAGTTCCTGACATTGAAGTCGTCTTCGGCTCCGGGGGCAATTTTGTGTCGTATCCTGAGGACTTCCTCAATCTGGGCCACCGCCTTGGCTGTGTTTTCCGTGGATGTGGCGGAAACATCAATGGATTGGATGTAATCGATTCCGAGAAGCCGCCTTTGAGCTGTTGTGTAGGGCATGGCAATCATGTCATCTTGGTTAAACCACCCCCCAGATTCCCCCTTGGCCTCTAAAACCCCGATCACTCGGAAGGGAATTTTTTTGATCCGGATGATCTGGCCGATGGCGTCTTCATCCTCGAATAAATTCTGTTTGACATCGCTACCGAGGACACAGACTTTGGCTCCGACTTTGACCATGTTCTCGTCGAAGAACACGCCTTCTTCAACAACCCACTTCCTGATATCTGTGAATTTTTCGCTCACTCCTTGGATAGATGTATTCCAATTTTTGTTCCTGTAGACTGTCTGGACCCTTCCCGAAACGTTCGGGGAAACATACTGGACAGCATTGCACTTTTCCATGAGGGCTTGAGCATCTTCTGGGGTAAGGGTGTTATACGAGCCTGCCCCTGACTGACGGCCGCGGAAAGAAAGGCTTCCAGGCCGAACGAAAAGAAGGTTTGTTCCCATCGAGGTAAACCGTTCCTCAACGGCATTCTTGGCGCCCTCTCCGATGCTGATCATAGCGATGACCGCTCCGACCCCGATGATGATCCCCAGGGCGGTCAAGAAGGAGCGCATTTTGTTCCGGCCCAGGGCCCTCATAGAGACCCGGACCGTTCGGAGTATGTTCATTTTCTTCTTCTAGTCCTCTCTGACGATCACGCCATCCCGCAGGTAGATTCTATGCTGGGCGAATTGAGCCACTTCAGGATCGTGAGTGACCAGAATAACCGTTATGTTATTCTCTTGGTTGAGCTTTTTAAAGATCTCCATGATTTCGTTACCGGTTTTAGTATCGAGGTTTCCCGTTGGCTCATCGGCCAAGAGCAACGAAGGGGCATTGACTAATGCCCTGGCTATGGCGACTCTCTGCTGTTCTCCTCCAGAAAGCTGGCTTGTCCGATGGAGTTCGCGGCCTTCGAGGCCGACTGCAGAGAGGGCTTTCAGGGCCAAATCCTTCGCTTTTTTGCTCGGAACACTCGAATAGAGAAGCGGGAGTTCTGTGTTTTCCAGGGCTGTTGTGCGGGGAAGAAGGTTGAACGTCTGGAAGACAAAACCGATTTTTTTATTCCGAATCCGGGCGAGCCTGTTCTTATCCAGAGTCGAAACCTCTTCTCCTTCGAGGAAGTAACGGCCTTCTGTGGGCCTGTCCAGACAACCGACGATATTCATCACAGTGGATTTACCTGATCCGGATGGGCCCATGATGGCCAGCATCTCTCCTTTCTGGATGCTTCGGGATACTCCTTTTAAGGCATTGACTTCGGTTTCGCCGACTTTGTAGATCTTGGTGAGGTTTTCGAGTTTTATGATTATGTTATTTTCCATTCTCTCCATCGCCTTTGGCTTGGATTCGTCTTGCAGGGTTCTTTTTTATCTCCTGAAAAACATCATGTTTCGACTTTGAGAAGATCTACTCTGATTCTTATCGCCTGAAATTGTTCCAGTGATAACGAGTTGACCTTCCGCCAACTCCCCCCTGAGAACTTCGGTGTGACTGTTGTCTGTCACCCCTGTCCTGATAAACACCAGACGGAGCTTTCCTTCCTCGCCCTCAATCCAGACCCGGGGCATTTGTTGGAACCTGGAGGCCGCTTGAGGATTAATCCCTCCCTGCCCGGAGAAAGGCTGTCCCCCTCCCGGTCTTTGGGCACCTTGTGGTTGTCTTGTCGGGGTTGAGGAGCCTTGAACTTCTCTTCTGGCCATCATCTGCGTTCTCATGCTTTCCATGAGTTCTCTCATTTCTTCGGGTGACAGCTCAGGTGTAAACCTCAGGGCTGCGTTGGGAACCTTGAGGACGGCCTTGGCTTCGCCGATGATGATCGAGACCGTGGCCGTCATCCCTGGTCTCAGTTTTATCTCTGGATTGCCGACTTCGACAATCGTGGTGTAGGTGACGACGTTTTGGATGACTTCAGGGGAATAACGAACTTGGATGACTTCCCCAGAAAATGTTTCATCGGGAAAAGCGTCTACGGTGAAGCTGGCTTTCTGTCCTTCCTTGATTTTACCGATGTCTGACTCATCGACACTGCATTCCACCTGCATCTTGCTTAAATCGTTGGCGATTTTGAACAGGACAGGCGCCTGGAAACTGGCTGCCACAGTCTGGCCGACGTTCACATTCCTGGAGATGACAACACCGTCGATCGGAGACTTGATGATGGTGTGGGACAGGTCCACCTGGCTCGAATCAAGCTGGGATTGAGCCTGAGCCAACCGGGCTTCGGCTGATTTGAGATCCGCCAAGGCATTATAATACTGAGTCTCGGCAGATTCTTTTTCCTCGAAAGAAATGAGTTCTTTCTCAAAAATGTTCATGGCCCGGTCATATTTTTTCTTGTAGTTATCCAAGGTGACTTTAGCCTTTTCTACGGAGGCTTTTGTGCTTTCGTAGTTGGCTTCATTCTGCTGGACTTTGGTGATGAACAGGGATTGTTCGAGCTCAGCGATAACCTGGTCTGTCTTGACCAAGGAGTTGAAATCCGCGTAGAGCTTGGCGATTCGCCCAGAGACCTCACTTCCAACATCGATGATGGTGACCGGATTGAGCGATCCCGTGGTGACCACTAAGGCTTGGATATCACCCTTTTCTATCCCTTCTTTTTTATATTCTATGGCCTTACCCTTGTTGCGGCTGAAGAGAGTGAAACTCAAGACAATTCCCGCAACCACGACAAAGATAACGAGACTGATGATGAGTTTCTTCTTCATCTTAGTTATCCTTATCTCTTCTTTGGCTTCTTCTTTTTTCCATCTGTTCCATCTGTTCTTTCCGCTGCTGGAGGTATCTTTCGATCATGGCCTCAAATTGTATCCTCTGTCCCTCGGTTAAGACATTCTTGATTTCGTCTTTCAATTGAGATCTTATGGTCGATATGTGCTCGTGAATGAGGTTCTTCAGCTCCTTCAGCCTTTCTTCATTATTGGCGAAAACTTGCCTGATTTTTTCCTGTTGTTCTGCGGATAGATTTAGCTCTTTGGCCATGATATCCAGTGTGGGAAATTCAACCGGAGGCCTGTCCCTTCTGTGTTTCTTGGATTTGGTGGGGAGGATGTATTTATCCAAGAGAACTCCGGCCAGACCGCCGACTATAAAGACGATGATAAAGGAGAGGATGATCCAGAGTTTATAATGATTCTTCATGGGATTGGTCTCCTTATGTTGTTTTTTTCTTCCAAAGCGGAGAAGATAAGCATCATATTCTGGTTCTCCAATTTCTGATCGAATAAAAGCTGCGTTTCCTCGAGTGGGTTCCTGTTGCGCAGGAGAAGAACTTCAGATTGAGTCAGCTCTTGCTCTTTGGCTGGCGAGAAAAGGAGGATGGCGATGGTCAGGACTAAGACAAAGATCAGGGAAATAGGCACAGCCCGGAGGCTCCAGTGTTTGACCGAAACCCAGAACGGCACACTCTGCCGTTTTCTGATCTTGGCCTGAAGGCGCTCCCAGAAATAGGGTTTCGGCTCCTGTTCTTTCTCCTGGTGCAAGAGACCGATTATGGTTCTGTATTCTTCTCTTTTTTCCTGGCAGAGAGAGCAGCTTCTTAGGTGTTCTTCGAGTGTCTTTTGTTTTTCCTGGTTGAGACGGTTGTCGAAGGAGCGGAGTATCCATTTCTCGAATTTCTTACAGCTCATACTCTCCTCCTTAAATAAGGCTCAATCTGTTTTCTCAGCATTCTCCTGGCCCGATGAAGGCGGGAATCGACTGTCCCCGGGGATATCTTAAGAATTTTAACGATTTCCCCATAGGAGAGTTCGTGGATGTCTCTCAGGGTGAGGATGATCTGGTATTTTTCGGGAAGCGTGCGGATGAATCGGCGAACAAAGGCTCTTCTCTCAGCCTGTGTTTTTTCCTCTTCTCTTTTAATGACTTCATCCTGATGGTTAAAAGGATTTTCCTTGATCTCCTCGATCGAGAGTTTGGGCATCCTCTCCTTTTTTCTCATGTAATCCCTGATGAGGTTTATGGTGATGCGATAGAGCCATGTCCCGAATTTTGCTTTATGTTTAAACCCAGGAAGCCCAAAATAGGCTCTGATAAAGGCCTCTTGGGCAATGTCATCCGCGATTTCTGTATTCCGGGTCATGCCTAGAGCCATGTTAAACACTCTGCCTCTGTATTTTTCGACCAGCTGACGGAAAGCTTCCTCGTCTCCCTTTTTGCTCTGCTCGACGAGATCTTTTTCTTCCATGCCCTTTCACTTCGTGTTAACCTCCGTCTAATGTTTAGACGAAGGATGGGATGAAATCTTCCTTTGTAGGAGGCGTTTTTATATATTTATAGTAACAAAGTTTAACGTATAAATATATTCTTTGAAAGGGGGAAAAAGGCTCTGGTTTTAAAGCTTAGCTGGTTTTTTTCGTTCCCTCCCATGAGCTAGAGCCAAAGGTGCCGAATTGGACCTCACCTGACATGGTGTCGCCTTCCACCTCACCGCTCCAGGTCATGGTCATTTCACCTTGAGGTGTGCTGCGGGTTATTGTCCATTCGATCTTGTTCCCGGTGATCGTGCCCTCTCCTGAGGACTCGCCGCGCTTCCCAGACATGGTCACCTTCAGTTGGCTGCCTTCTTGTTCAAAGTGGACATCCCAAGTCATCTCCCCTCTCTGGGTGCTGACTGTGATTTCCCAATCACCGCTGACATCGGGGTCTTGGGCCATTGAGGAGAGGGAGAAAAGGGCTAAAAAGAGAATGGATGTCAAAACCAATAATCTGTTCAATTTCATCTCCTTCTGTGTTGAATATTTAACTTTAGTTAGACATCTCATTATAACTTTATCTTCCCAAAAAAGATAAATATTTTTGAGATAGACAAGGCTTGTCCTCCTCTCTTATTCTTGACAATGCCCCTGGATTTGAATTTAATATATCCTTTTAAAAGGAACGCTATCGATGTTTGTCTGGATTTTCCATCGGATCAGCGGCCTGTTGCTAATCCTCCTCCTGGGTATCAAATTCACGACGGCTTTCTTCCTGATGACCAAGGAACAAAAACCGGACTGGGCTTTGGTACTCCACACCAATTCCTTCATCGATGTCTTGCTTATTATTTCCGTTGTGGCTCATGCGTTTTATGGCCTGAGGACGGTGATCATCGATCTCGGTGTCCGAAAAGAGAAATTGCTGTTTTGGGTTTTCACTCTCCTCATCGTTGTCTTCAGTGCCATCCTTCTGATCTTTTACTTTACCAGGAATTACTGAATGATCGATCAGGACATCCTCGTTGTTGGGGGTGGGTTGGCAGGGTTGGCTGCCGCGCTCGCCTGCGATTCGAACCTTCAGATAGCCGTCGTCTCTAAGGTCCATCCTCTCCGTTCCCATTCGGTTGCCGCCCAAGGGGGGATCAATGCAGCCTTGGGGAACAACCCGGAAGGCAAAGACGATAGCTGGGAGAGGCATGCTTTTGACACCATCAAAGGGAGCGATTACCTGGCTGACCAGGCTGCGGCCGAGCTGATGTGCCAGAGAGCGATTCCCGCTATCTATGATTTAGAGCATCAGGGAGTTCCTTTCAGCCGTTTTCCAGGGGGAGTCATCGCTCAGAGACCATTCGGTGGGGCTGGATTTCCCCGGACGTGTTACGCGGCCGATCGGACGGGATTAGTGATCCTCCACACTCTCTTTGAACAGTCCTTGAAGAAAAGAGTCGAATTTTATGATGAGTGGCTGGTGACCAAACTTGTGGTCAGAGATGGACGGTGTTTGGGAGTGATCGTCTTCGATCTCGCCACCGGACAAGTCATACCGGTTAAAGCCGGAGCGGTCATCTTTGCTACTGGAGGCTACGGGAGAGTCTACTCGAGGACGACCAATTCCTACATTAACCACGGAAGCGGGATCGGGATTGCCTACAGAGCCGGATTGGCTTTGAAGGATATGGAATTTGTCCAGTTTCATCCCACCAGCCTTTTCCCGAAAAACATACTGATCACGGAAGGAGCCAGGGGAGAAGGGGGTTATCTTCTTAATAATCAGGGGAGGAGGTTCATGGAAGATTACGCTCCCTCAGCTATGGAGCTCGCTCCCCGCGACATTGTGGCCCGATCTATCCAGACCGAAATTGAAAAGGGACATGGTTTTGAAGAGCAGTATGTCCATCTAGACTTAAGACATCTGGGCGAGGCGAAGCTCAAGAAAAGACTCCCTGCTATCCGTGAAATCTGTATCCAATTTGCCGGGATTGATCCCGTCGATGAACCCATTCCCATCCAGCCTGCCCAACATTATTCGATGGGGGGCATCAGTGTCGATGGAAAATGTGCTTCAGAAATAAGCGGGTTCTATGCTGCCGGGGAGTGTGCCTGCGTGAGTGTCCACGGAGCCAATCGCCTCGGCGGCAATTCCCTGTTGGAAACCGTCGTCTTCGGCCGGATTGCCGGGGAGGAATCTTCCCGTTTCGTCCAGGGAGGCGAGGCGGTCACAGAGGCTGAAAAACTCCTCCTCGATGGGGCCCTGGAGGTGAAAAGCCGGATCGAAGGATGGAGAAAAAAGGACAAAGGATGGAAGGTCCATCTTCTCCTCAACAGGTTGAAGGTGATCATGAGTGATAGAGTGGGGATATTCCGGAGTACGGAAGACTTAAAGCGGGCCTTGGCTGAGATTCGGGAGTTGAGAGAGGACTACAGTCGCGTTTATATGTCAGGCGATTGCTTACGGTACAGCCAAGAACTGGTGAATATTTTCGAGTTCGAATCTATGCTCGATCTGGCAGAGGTGATTACCACAGGAGCCTTGGATAGGGAGGAGACTCGGGGCTCACATTATCGCCTGGAGTTCCCGAAGAGAGATGATACCAACTGGCTGAAACATACCTTGGTCTCCTGGAAAGACGGCCGTCCCCAGATCGATTACAGGAAGGTGGTAGTCGAGAAGTACAAGCCTGAAGAGAGAAAATACTGAGATGGTGTATACGTTCAGGATACTTAGGTATGACCCCCAGAAGGATGAGAATCCCCATTTCCAGTATTTTCTGTACGAGACGAGTGAAGAAAAATCCATCCTGGAAGCTTTGATGGACATCAGGAACGAGCAGGATTGCTCCCTCGCTTTCCGGTACAGCTGTCGTGAGGCTATCTGTGGCTCCTGCGGTCTGGTGATTAACGGTAGCTTTGACCTGGCCTGTCGAACCGGACTCAGCTCTCTGAAGTCCTCTTTAGTTCATATCGAACCCCTCCCCAACCTGGAGATCGAGAAGGATTTGGTGGTCAACATGGATCCCTTCTGGGAGGCCCTGTATAAGGTTGAACCCTACCTCCATCCCAAAGGGGAATCGCCCGAGAAGGGATATCGTATCGAAGATAAAGAGATGGACAAGATCCTCCAGTATATCAACTGCATCTTGTGTGGCTGCTGCTACAGCGCTTGTCCTGTGGCTTCCCGGGACGAGAGATACTTGGGACCGGCCGCCCTGGCCAAGCTCTACCGCTTGGTGAAAGATCCGCGCGACCAGAGGCCCTTCTCCAGCTGGTCGAAGATCAACACAGAGGGAGGTGTCTGGGGATGTGATACCATTTTCAAGTGCAATGAAGTCTGCCCTAAAGATGTCAGGCCGGCCGATGGAATCGAGGCTTTAAGACGGAAACTCATCATCGAAAAAATCAAAAGGATTTTTAAATTCAGGAAATGAAACTCAAGCATTCTCTTTTTACCAGACGCCAATTCTTAAACGGTCTGCTGGGGGGTTGGCTGGCGGCTTTGCTAGGGTCATTCCTGTATCCAATCGTTAGGTTTGTTTTTCCCCCCTACAGAGAGCCGGATCAAGTCATCCTGCTCTTTGCTGATTACAAGGATATGCCGCCCAACTCAGTCAGGACCTTTCCATGGGGAAGCAAACCTGGCCTGGTGAAGAAAAATGATGACGGCTCCTACTCAGCCTTCGTGGCCATCTGCACTCACCTGGATTGCAATGTGACTTACCTGCCGGAACAGAAAAAATTTTTCTGTGCTTGTCATGAGGGATGGTATGATGAGAAGGGAATAAACATCGGTGGCCCTCCTTCCCGACCCCTGCGCCGTCTCGGGATCGTGGTCGAGGGAGAGGATTTGATCATCAAGAAAGAGGACGTGGAGTGAGCAACGGAACCGAAAAGCCAGGACTCACTGACTGGTTTGAGGAACGCCTCGGCCTGGCTATCATCACCCAGTTTTTAAGACAGAAGACCGTCCCTCAGCACAAACACTCCCTTTGGTATTACACAGGGAGTGCGATTCTTCTGTTTTTTTCGATCCAGATCATCACCGGGTTCATGCTCCTCTTCTACTACAAGCCCACCCTGGAAAAGGCTAACGAGAGTGTAGGACGGATCATGACCGAAGTCCCTCTAGGATGGATCCTCCGCTCGGTCCACTTCTGGTCATCGACGTTTATGATCGCCATTGTGTTCATTCATCTGATGAGCATCTGGTTCACCAAAAGCTACCGCAAACCAAGGGAGTTGACCTGGATGAGCGGGGTGTTTCTCCTGCTCGTGTCCCTGGCCTTCGGGTTTACGGGCTATCTCCTGCCCTGGGATGATCTTTCTGTTTCGGCTACCAAAGTCGGGACCGATATCCCCCGCTCCATTCCCGTCGTGGGTGCTTGGGCGACCAAGTTACTCCGCGGAGGAGAGGATGTGACAGGAGATACGCTGACCCGCTTTTTTGGCTTCCATGTCTGTATCCTTCCGTTGTTCGCGCTGTTTTTGATCGGCCTTCATGTCTATCTCATCCAAAAACAGGGGATGAGCCTCCCTCTCAGCCTGGAGAAAAGACAAGAGAAGGTGAAGGAGCTTCCTTTCTGGCCCAATTTTGTCTACAGAGAGATGATCGTCTGGCTCATCCTCCTGGGCCTTCTCATCACTTTGTCCATCTCCTTCCCTCCCTCCTTGGACAAAGCGGCGGATTTGATGGCCCCAGCCCCGGAGGGGATTAAACCCGAGTGGTATTTTCTGTTCCTGTTTCAAACCTTGAAGATCTTTCCGAGCACGATCCTGTTTGTCAGCGGGGATACCCTGGCGGTGTTTTTAATTCTGTTGTTCGCCATCCTCCTTTTCTTCTTGCCTCTGATCGATAATAAGCTGGAGAAGATGAAGGGGAGGATAATCAGTTACATCGCCGTTGCCTTCCTGGTGTTTGCTGTGGGCATGAGCGTTTGGAGCCTTCTGGAATGATGAACAAGAGGCGCATTTTTTGGGCTCTTCTGGTTATTGCTTTAGTTGTAGTGGGCCTGGGCCAAAGTTTGGCTCAGGAGATTCCTCCTGAGCAGCCAGCCCAGAAGGCCCAGGTGATGGAAGACCAGGGTAAAATAATCCCTTCTCCGAAGGACATCAAGGAGAGAACAGCTATTTATGTGTTTATAGGCTGGATGTGGCTTTCAATCACAGTCCTCATCTTCATCCTCAGGGCTAAGATTAAAGAAACGGACAGACTATACCACCTTAGATTTTTCAGCCAAAAAAAGGAATAGAGAGCAGGTCCTTCAGGCCTGAGGAAATGGCAAGCAATTCAACCAGGGAGGTTCGCATCATGAAGTCAAACCTACATCCGAGTAAGGTGGTCAAATATGCTTCATTTTTTCTGTTTGTCATATTTGTAGTATTATTCATCGCGTTTTCGCCCAAGGCCAAACACGAGCCTTCTATTCTCGAAGACAATGAATTCGGATGTACGAGTATCCAGGTCGGACGACTGGCGAGCGCGGATGGTTCGGTAATCACCTGTCATTCCTGCGACGGGAATTATCGGACTTGGCTCAAAATGGTCCCTCCAGCCAAACATTTGACCGGGTCCATGGATAAAATTTACTACGGAAGGATGAAAGCCGAGACGTCTTGGGATCTGAGAGGTCTAGTGGAAAGGGGTGAAATCCCCCAGGTCGAGGAAACCTTTGCTTTCCTCAACGTCGCCTACCCCTGTCTGAACGAACACCAGTTGGCCATCGGCGAGACGACCATCCGCGGCCGGAAGGAGCTACGCAACGACCGCGGACTGTTCATGATCGAAGAGCTGATGCGGATCATGCTGGAACGATGCACCACGGCTCGGGAAGCCATACGTCTGGCCAGCAGACTTGTTAATGAGTACGGATACGGAGACAACGGAGAATGTCTGACCATCGCCGATCCGAAGGAGGTCTGGCATTTTGAAATTTTTGGGGCCGGGCTCCGGGAAATCGGGGCTGTCTGGGCAGCTGTCCGGATCCCTGATGACCAGGTAGGTGTCTCGGCGAATATCCCGAGGATCGGCGAACTTCACCTTGATGATCCCAACCACTACTTGGCATCGGAAAACGTGTTTTCCCTGGCTGAGGATAGGGGATGGTGGGATCCCGAGAGCGGGGAGCCCTTTAAATTCTGGAAGGCCTACGACGGCCGAAAACCTTTTGGAATCAGGGAATATTTCATATTCAACACGCTTGCTCCTTCTTTGAAGCTGGATGAAGATGCCGAGGAACTGCCGTTTTCTGTCAAACCGGATGAGAAGGTCTCGGTGAGGGATGTGATGCGATTGTACCGGGAGACCTACGCCGGAACCGAGTACGACCTGACCCAGAACCTGATGGTCCAAGAACGCCGGGGAACCAAGCTCGTCAAGAGTCCGATAGCCCAGCCTTGGATGTCTCAGGATATGCGAGATCTTCTCAACACCCTGAAGCCGGGCGCGGTCGAGTATCAGCGGATGATTGCCATCGCCGGGTGCGCCTATTCCCACATCACCCAGTGCCGGGACTGGCTGCCTGACCCAGTGGGAGGGATTTGTTGGTTCGCCTTCGACAATCCTGGTCAGAGCGCGAGAATCCCGATTTTCGCCGGGGTTAAGGAGCTTCCCTCCAGCTTTGAGGTTTGTGCGCAGCACAGGTTTCGCACTGATTCGGCCTGCTGGGCTTTCCGGAGAGCCAACCGCCTGTCCACAGTCCGCTGGGGCGAGGCGGGAATATACATTCAAGAGGCAATAAAGGAGTTTGAAAAAAAAGCCTTGGCTGACCTTCCTCTGATCGAAAAAAAGGCCTTTGAGCTTTTAGAGGAATCACAATCAGGAGGGGACCCGGATCTCCTCAAGGACTACCTAACCAAATACACCAACGATTTCGCTCGGGCTGCCATGCACAAATACTGGGAGCTCGGGGATAAGTTCTGGACCATGTTCACCAGAGGGTTTTAAGGGACGTCCCCATTCATTCCTTTCGTTTTAGTCTATTCAAAGAATAGCAGCTGAATTCCCGCTCCGGCCAGGCCACGTGTAAGCTCTGCTCCAGCTCATCGGGGTTGATGACCTTAAATATCAGCTTGGCTTTGGTCCCGGCTGGAGCATTCTCGATGTGCTCGGTCAGGAAGGTGAATGTTTTTCCGTCATCGGATATGTTATCGAGGACGTAGGTGTTGACAAATCCTTCGATATAGAAGCCCCTGAGGACGAACGTTTTCCTGGACTGGTCGAAACTGAACAGCCCCATATCTTCGTGGATCTCTCCTTCAGGCCTCGCCTCTATTGCTCCTATCCATACTTAATTTGTGTCTCTTATTACGGAATTGAAGATGCATACGGGTGGGCCTACTTTTTTGACTTCTCGAGCCAAATAATCGATATTAGAGCTTAACAGAACGATTTGGACCTGAACATGGTGACCGGCTCGGATCAACCCCTACCCGAGGGCCTGTCGTCCCGGCTTAGGTTTATCGGCCCGGGGATCATCCTGGCCGCCGCCGCCATCGGCTCAGGAGAGTTGATCCTCACTCCTAGGGCTGGAGCCCTCTACGGGATGTCCATTGCCTGGGTTATCGTCCTCTCCATCATCTATAAAATGACGCTCACCATCGGCCTGGCTCGGTACACCATCGCCACAGGAGAGGATATTTTCCGGGGATTTTCCCGTCTTCCCGGACCCCGTTTCTGGTTTGTGTGGGTGCTGAGTCTTTTGTTTTTAATCGGGGCTGTCGGCTATTCGGGAATCGCTCTGGCTTGCGGTTCGGCTCTCTACGCTCTTTTTCCCTCTTTTTCCATGGTTCAATGGGCAGTGGTCGTCGTTGTCTTGGCTTATGCCCTTCTCCTGGGCGGATCCTACGGGCCTGTAGAAAAAATGTCCTTTGTTCTGTCCTCGATCCTGATCATCGGGGTCATTTACAGTCTGGCTGTCCTTCGTCCGGAGGCCGACTGGTTCTTCCGTGGGGTTGTCCCGGACATCCCGGCCGGGTCCGGGGTGACAATCATCAGCCTGCTCGGTTGGACGGCTGGGGGAGCCTCGACGTTGGTCTACAGCTTCTGGATCCTGGAAAAAGGCATCGGCCTTAGGGGGAAGGATCGAGTCTCTCCCGGAGAGGGAAGGAGTTTTCCCATCGCCATCAAGAGAATGCGCTCCTGGATGTCGCTCGTCCTTCTGGATGTCGGGTTGTCTTATCTGTTGATGATCGTTGTCTCGCTGGCCTTCTTGACCATCGGGGTGCTCGTGCTGCGGACAGCTGGCCCTGAAGGTGGCCCTTTGATCCCGGCCAGGGAAGAAACCACGCTTATCCTGTCCCGGCTTTTGACCACAGCGGCCGGTCCACAGGCCCGGTTTATATTCCTGATAGCTGCTTTGGCCATTCTTCTCTCGACTGTTATCGGGCTTGTCGACGGCAAATCCAGGGCCCTCCGGACAGGACTGAAAATGATCTTCGTCAGGTCCAGCCGCATCTCTGATGTGGGTCTTTACAGGCTGTTTGTGACCTTGATGTTCTCAATCATCTTTGTTTTTCTTTTCACGGGGAGACCGGTGGCTCTCATCGTCTTGATCTCGGCCCTTGAGGCTCCGATGCTCTCCTTGTCGGCCATCATGCTTGTTTACCTCCTCTACAGGAAGCTGCCTGAAGCATTCCGTCCCGGTCTCGGGTGGCTTCTGATCATAACCGTTGGCACTGTCCTTTATCTGGCTTTTTCCAGTCTAGTTCTCTTTCAAACTCTGGTCCAGCTTTTCTAGCCTGGATTTATTCACTGTGAAATTTTGTCTTTGATTTTCGTCCTTTCTAAAGTGAATGGAACGTCGAATAACGAAGAACAGGGCATCCCGTGTCCATGACTCATCCGGTCATCGGCTGAGGCTCAGGGAGAAGTTTTTAATGGGCGGGCTCAACGGGTTTCTGGATTATGAAATCATCGAACTGTTGTTAACCTTGGGGACTCCTCGGAGAGACTGCAAGAGTCAAGCGAAGGAAGCGTTAAAAAGGTTCAAGACTCTCAGAAGTGTCCTGGAAGCAGAGCCTGAGGACCTGCAGAACATCAAAGGCATAGGTTCTCAAAATATTTTTGGGATCAAGCTCGTTCAGGAGGTCTCTCGGCGCTTCCTCAAGGATCGGATGATGAGCCGGCCTGTCTGCCAATCCTCGAAGGACGTCTTTGAATATCTTTATCACACCCTCAGAGACGCAAAAATAGAAAGATTTAAAGTCATGTTTTTGGATGCCAAGAACAGGATAATCGAAGAGAAAACCGTTTTCGAGGGAACCGTCGACTCGAGCGCTGTCTATCCACGCGAAATCATGAAGTCAGCCCTAAAGTACGATGCTTCCTCTCTGATTTTCGTCCACAATCACCCGACTGGCGATCCCCAGCCTTCATCGAGTGACAGGGAGATAACCAGAGAGCTGGTGGGGGCGGCCTGTTTGCTGCAGATCAAAGTTCTGGATCACATTATCATCGGGAATAACTGCTATTTCAGCTTTGCCGATCACGGTCTGATCGAGGATTACGCCCTGGTTTTTCAGAAAATTTAGGAAACGGTCACTTCATCACTCAGCCCGATGTATATATCCTATCCGTCATCCCCGTACCCGCGTCCGCGGGTACAGGCTGCAGCGGGGACCCAGTAAGATAATACTTCTGGATTCCTTGTATGAAAACTCGTTGTCAAATCCAATGGGCGGGAGTAAACTCTTAGCGAAAGGAGGCAGCCATGATGGATGATATGGAGATAGCCAAGAAAGTCAAGATGCAGCCCATCGAGGATATCGCAGGCCGGCTGGGCATCGATCCTGGAGATCTGGAGAAATTCGGAGAGTTCAAGGCCAAGGTCTCGCCCCTGAGGTATCGTGAGCAGAAGAAGAAGGGAAAGCTGATCATGGTCACCGCCATGACACCCACTCCAGCCGGCGAGGGAAAAACAACGACCTCGATAGGTCTGACCGATGCCTTCAACCGGATCGGGAAAAGAGCGGTGACAGCTTTGCGGGAGCCTTCCCTGGGTCCGGTGTTCGGTATGAAGGGGGGTGCCACAGGAGGGGGGCGAGCTCAGGTCATGCCCCGTGAGGAAATAAACCTCCATTTTACAGGTGATATCCATGCTGTCACAGCGGCCCATAATCTTTTGGCCGCGATGGTCGATAACAGCCTTCATTTCGAGGGGGTCTGCGGCCTGCTTGATTGCCGGAGAGTGACCTGGAAGAGGGTGATGGATATGGATGACCGCGTCTTGAGGGATGTTGTCGTCGGCATCGGAGGGCCTCTCCGCGGCATTGCCCGGGAGACAGGATTTGATATCACGGCTGCCTCTGAAGTGATGGCCATTCTGTGTCTGGCCCAAGATCTCAAGGATTTAAAGGAGAGGCTAGGGAATATTCTGGTCGGTTATTCTCCCGCAGGAAAACCTGTTTTCGCTCGTGATCTTCAGGCCGAGGGATCGATGGCTGCTCTTCTAAAAAATGCCCTGAAACCCAACCTGGTTCAGACCTTAGAAGGCAACCCTGTGTTTGTCCACGGCGGCCCCTTTGCCAACATCGCCCACGGCACAAGCTCGGTCATCGCCGCTCAGGTGGCTCTCTCGCTGGCGGATGTGATGGTCACGGAGAGCGGATTCGGGTCAGACTTGGGTGCCGAAAAATTTTTCGATATCGTCGTCAGAACCAGGCACATTCCCCCGCCCGATGCTTGTGTTCTGGTGGCGACCATCAGGGCCCTGAAGCTTCACGGTGGGGTCAACCTGAAGGAACTCGGCCTCGAAAACGTCGAAGCTGTCGAGAAGGGTTTCGCAAATCTCCAGAAGCACATCGAAAACATCAGGCTCTTCGGAATTCCTTTGGTCATTGCCCTGAACAGATTCCCCGCTGATACCGAGAAGGAAATAGAGAAGGTCATCGACTTATGCCAGAAAGATAAGGCTCGAGTGGCCCTCAGCGAAGTCTATGGCAAAGGGGGTGAAGGGGGGACGATGCTGGCCGAGGAGCTGCTCAAGGCCATCGACGAGGAAGAGCATCAGTTCCAACTTCTCTACCCCGATGAGATGTCTCTCCTTGACAAGATCGAAACCGTCGCCCTCCAGGTTTACGGGGCCTCTTCGGTGGCCATGGAAGGAAAAATCAGGCGGAGAATCCTGCAGATCGAAAAAGAAGGGTTTGGCCATCTTCCTGTCTGTATCGCCAAAACCCAGTATTCTCTTTCCGGCGATGACGAGGCCTTGGGAAGACCCAGGGATTTCACCCTCATCGTCACCGATGCCTCGTTGAGCTCTGGAGCCGGGTTTGTCGTTATCTACTGCGGGGATATCATGACCATGCCCGGACTGCCCAAGATTCCAGCGGCTGTCAGCATCGACATCACGCCGGAAGGCGATATCACCGGACTGAAGTAAGAAAAAGGGACAGGCTGCGTTTTGTTAAAAGTTGCCTGTCCCCGTTTTTATGCTTAAGAAACAGCCTGTCCTATCTTAAACTTGTGCCTTCCTACTGATCAAAAGATTTCGATTTTATTGACAAAAGAGAAGTATTTTTATTAAATAATGTTGCGAAGCAATCAGCGAGTAATAAAAATACATTAAGAAAATAAAGCAGGTTATCCTATTCTCCCGATTGCAAACTTAAGTCCGAAGTAAGCAATCTTTGGGGAGTAGGCTCAATCCTTTACTATTCTTAAGGAGGATTGAATGAATAAAAACCTGACGAGAATTCTTTTCTTCCTAGGTCTATCAATAATTCTTGCCTTTGCTCTCTATTCACAAGAATCTACTGGTTCAATCAGAGGCACCATAACCGACACAGAAGGTGGTCTCCTTCCAGGCGTTACAATCACGGCCTCATCCGAAGCTTTAATGGGCACAGCAAGTTATATCAGTACAGAAACTGGAGCCTTCAGGTTTCCTGCTCTTCCACCTGGTACTTACACTGTCAGCTGCGAGTGCCCGGGATTTAAAACGCTCACAAGAGAAAACATCATCGTCCGGCTCGGCAAGGTTGTCACTTTGAGTATCACTATGGAAGTGACAATCCTTGAGGAAGAAGTCACAGTCACCGCTGCCTCGCCTACAGTCGACGTGAAGCAGTCTAAAATTTCCATGGTCTTGAGCAGGGATCTGCTGAAAGATACACCCATGGCCAGAGACCTGTATGATATCGTTAACGCCGCCCCTGGCGCAGTCTCTGAAGAGGTAACCTACCGACGAACAACCTCTGTCCACGGCAGCACAGTCCGGGGCAACACCTATGCCTTCGACGGAGTCACCATGAATGATCCTGTGGTCATGTATCCCATAACCAACGTCAATTTCGATGTCATGGAAGAAGTCGAACTTGAAGTGGGCGGCCATCCCGCTTCAGTGGGCTACACCGACGGCGCCTATGTGAACATCGTCACCCGCTCAGGCGGGAACAGGTTTTCAGGGGGCACCACACTCTACTACACAAACGACAGTCTTTCTCAACCCCTCTGGGAAGACGAGCAGGTCCTGGCCTTAGGTGTCACTCAGCCAGAGGTGGAAAAACTCTGGATCGATGGCTCTGTATCCATCGGCGGCCCGGTCATCAAGGACAGGCTGTGGTTTTTCACCAACGGACGGTATATCAGGCAGGAGAGGTCTGTTCCCTTCACTCCATGGACAGACATTCTGGGAACCTTTCACGACAAGTGGGAATGGTTACACAAGGAGTGGCTGGGATTCCTCAAGCTCACAGCTCAACTCACTCCGAGCATGAAGCTGATGGGCATGTTGAATTTTGTCGACCGCAGCCGCCCCGTCTATGAAGACCCAAGTCCCAGGACGAATTTCATCGCTACCCGGATCATGGACCATGAGACAACCTACACGGGAAATGGTTCAATAAGCTATCTCCTCGACCAAAACACATTCTTTGACCTGAGGGCAAGCTATGTCCGCCGCTGGTTCCCCTTGTTCATGCAGGATAAAGACTCAGATCTTCTCATTATAGATGACCTAGCGGACAATTACGACTTATTAACCACAGCCCGGTTCAACGAGACCTATATTCGCAAGAGGTTTCAAACCGGGCTTTATTTCACCCGTTTCCAGGACAATTTCCTCAGTGGAAACCACGAATTTAAGGGCGGAGTGGAGTTCGAGGATGCCTACGGTGACTGGGATTGGTGGAGGAAGAACAATTTCTACTGGGTTTGGTTTGGAAATCCGTATTACTTTGGTAGGAATATTGGATACATATCTATCTATACCTGTGGGCCTGAGCAAGGCTCTTCAAAAATCATTGATAGAGCTCGAAGAATAGGCGCTTATATCCAGGATTCTGTGACTTTTGCCCACAGGTTGACATTGAATATCGGCCTCAGGTACGACCGATCCTGGGGCTGGAAGCCGGCTGCCAGCAAAGCCGAGAGTGGAAATCCGCTTTCAGTCTGGATTGGTGAAAACATCGTCAGTCCTTATGTCGCCCAAACCTACCCTGACCGCTTCCCTGACGGTCTCAACCCCTGGGGAGCCCTTTCTGCAGATGAATGGGCAGACATCATGACCTGGAATTCCTTTTCTCCAAGGATTGGTTTAACGTTTGATGTCTTTGGAGACGGAAAGACGGCTCTAAAAGCCTCTTTCTCCCGCTACACCGAGTATTTAATGATCCAGTACTTCTCTGTTCTGCATCCTTTATATCCCACTGGTTTCCGTTTCTACTGGATCGACACAAACTTAAATCAGCAGATCGAACAGAGTGATACCTTCATCCCGATTCCTGCTGATTTTAGAACCATGGACCTGGAATTTGCAAAATCACAGCTTGATCCTAACACAAAATCTCCCCTCACCGATGAATTCACTGTAGGCATCTGGCATGAGCTCTTCCGAAATTTTTCTTTGGGATTAAACTTCATCTACAAAGACAAGAAAAACGTCCTAGAAGATGCCCTTTACTCACCGAATACGGATGAATGGTGGAACAGCCTCGATAGACCGGCAGCTCAGAAATACTGGATCCCTTTCAACACCACTGTTCCGAGTGATGAATATGGGGACGTTGACATAACTTTCTATGTCAGCAAACTCCCTCCGGATGCTCCGGAATGGTTGTACCGGCTGACCAACATTCCAGAATTGAAGAGAAAATATTGGGCTTTCGAGCTTATTTTCGACAAACGGATGTCTAACGGCTGGCAGCTGACCGGATCTGTTGTCTACAGCAAAGCTTACGGAACTATCGGCGGCTTTTATGGAGAAAGCTATGGGTGGTCGGCTGGGGCAGATACCCCCAATTTTTTTATCAATCGTTATGGCAGATTGGATATAGACAGACCTCTCCAGATCAAGCTGATGGGAACGGCCCAGCTTCCCTACAAAATCTTCCTCAGTGCTTATTATAATTTTATATCAGGCGCGCCATGGTCCAGAGGTGTCAACATTAGGCCTCCCTCGTCCTGGACAACACCGCTAAATGCCTTCTCGACTTTTTACTATGTTTCGTTAGAAACCCCAGGAACAAGGAGATATAGATCATCCAACTCCTTAAGTCTAAGGCTGGAGAAAGAATTCTTACTGGGAGAGTTGGGAACACTGAGTTTCTATGTCGATGTCTTCAATGTTTTGGGCTGGTCAAGTGTTACTATCGGCCAGAATGACACTTACCGATGGGAGCCTACAGCAGAAGGTTATGGTCATCCAGGCAAAATGACGCTAGATCCCAACTACCAGTACATCAGCGAAGTCAGCGGCAGACGCACCGTCAACCTCAGTCTGAGATTCAGCTTCTAGAAAAAGGGGACAGTCCCATTTTCCATAAATGGCTCAATCTGTGAGGCTAAGCCATTAAGGCTTTTAAAAAAATATTTTTTTCATATTTCTCTTCTTCTCCACCGTTTTCTAATCCTGATTTGACGCTTTTCTCTTAAAGATATAGAATCAAAGAAAATCATGAAACAAAACAGGGATATAAAAGAAGAAATCATACAAAAGCTCAAAAACTTCCTCTATGAAGAAAGAGAAATCATCTTCGCCTATTTACACGGCTCTTTTTTAAACGAAAATGAATTCAATGACGTTGATATTGCTCTGTACTTAGATAAAAAAGCATTAAAAAAAATCAATCCTGTAGACCTTGAAATCTCTCTTTCGCTCAGGCTGGAGAAAGACGTGAAAGTGCCTGTAGATGTAAAAATTCTCAATGATGCGCCGTTATGCTTTCGCTACCAGGCGACACGGCGTTATCTTCTTTTCAGCCGGGACGATTCAATTAGAGAGGATTTTTTAGTGAGAACCTGGAGCGAATATTTTGATTTTATACCTGTATCAAAGATTTATCTAAGGGAGGCGTTCTTTGCCTGAATTCAATATTGATCGCATCAGACAGATTATTGGCGAGATTAACACCTCTCTGCATAAACTCGATGGGTATTCCAGATTAGCCGAGAAGGAGCTGCTTGCCAACGACGACAAGGTAGATAGTGCAAAATACAATCTCATTGTGGCCATTGAAGGAGCGATCGATATTTGTAATCATATTGTTGCCAGAGCAGGGGGAAGAGCGCCGAATGATCATGCGGACTGCTTTGCCGTTCTCGGTGAATTGAAAATGCTTTCTGATGAGTTGGTTGAGAGGCTCAAGAGGATGGCCAAATTCCGCAATCTTCTGGTTCATTTATACTGGAAAGTGGATGATAAACAGATCTATCAAATCTTGAAAGAGGATATCGGGGATATTAGAGAGTATTTAAAGAACATAGAAAAAATCATAGTCGCCAGCTAAACAGAGGAAAACGAGCTAAAGGGGCAGCATTGTCCATTAAATGCCCAAAGTGTCAGACAGAAAATCCTGATACCTCCCGCTTTTGTGCAGGCTGTGGCACCCAGCTAACTCCTTCAAAAGATATCCCAGTCTCCTACACTAAAACCCTGGAAATTCCTGCCGAAGAGCTGAGTAGAGGAGCTACGTTTGCCCAAAGGTACGAAATCCTCGAAAAGCTGGGCAAAGGAGGGATGGGGAGTGTTTACAGGGTCATCGATAAACAAATAGACGAGGAGATGGCTCTCAAAATCCTCAATCCCAATATCGCCTCCGACAAAAGCACAATCAACCGCTTCAAGAACGAACTGAAGCTGGCTCGCAAGATCACCCACAAGAATGTCTGCCGGATGCATGACATCAACGAGGATGATGGCACTTTCTACATCACCATGGAATATGTGCCCGGCGAAGATCTAAAGAGCTTCGTTAAAAGATCAGAGAGGTTGACTGAAGGAAAGGCTTTGTCCATAGCTAAACAGATATGTGAGGGATTGGCTGAGGCCCATCGCATCGGTGTTGTCCACCGTGATCTAAAGCCGCAGAACATCATGATCGACAAAAAAGGCAATGCCAAGATCATGGATTTCGGGATAGCCCGCTCACTCGAGGCAAGAGGCGTCACCGAAGCCGGGATGATCATCGGAACTCCTGATTATATGTCCCCAGAGCAGGTGGAAGGAATAGAGGCTGATCAGCGTTCTGACATCTATTCGCTGGGGATCATCCTCTATGAAATGGTGACCGGCTTGACACCATATGAAGGAGAGACAGCGCTAAGCATTGCTCTGAAGCATAAAACAGAGCTGCCTCCGGATCCAAAAGACATCAATCCCCAGATATCCAAAGAACTCAGCCGAATAATCCTCAGATGTATGGAGAAAGACAGAGAGAGCAGATACCAAGGAGCAGAAGAGCTTCTGTCTGATGTTATAAAAATAGAAAAAGAAATTCCTACTGTAGAAAGGGCACTGATTAAGAAGAAACCTGCAAAAGAGAAAATCACCAAAATTCAATGGAAAAAAATTCTGCTCTACAGTGGAGCCGCCGTATTATTGGCATTGATAATTATAGGTGGAATATCACTATTTATGGGTCGTGCAGAATCGATAGACTCGCTGGCAGTGCTTCCTTTCGAAAATGCAGATGCGGATCCAGCCCAGGAAGATCTCATCGACGGAATAACAGTGAGCCTGATCAATAATCTGTCACAACTATCCGGGCTGAAGAAGGTGATATCAAGCTTTTCCGCATTCCAGTACAAAGGAAAAAAGCCCGATATACAGACTGTAGGACAAGAATTAAAAGTCAGAGCCATCCTCACCGGCAGGATCTCCCAGCGCGGCGATGAACTTTCTATAAGCGCTGAGCTTATTGACACTCAGGATAACAGCATTATCTGGGGAGAACAGTACAACAGAAAATTTTCTGAAATCTTTGCTGTTCAAGAAGATATCTCGAAAGAAATATCAGACAAGTTAAGCCTTCCCTTAACCAAAGAAGAGGAAAAACGTCTAACCAAAGAATATACAGAGAATACTGAGGCCTATAAAGCCTATCTAAAGGGCCACATTTATGCGAGCAAATGGACGCCTGCTGGTTGGCAGAAAGCCGTAGAGTTCTTCCAAGAGGCGATAGAGAACGATCCGCTTTACGCTCCAGCCTATGCGGGAATTTCTATAGCTTACAGCGGACTTGGATTGTGGGGTTCTATTCTGCGAGAGCAGGCCTTTCAAAAAGCAAAAGCAGCTGCAGAGAAGGCACTCGAGATCGATGACTCCCTGGCCTTTGCTCACCACTCTCTTGGAACAGTCAAGATGATGAGCGACTGGGACTGGGAGGGTACAGAGGCAGAGATTAAACGAGCACTCGAACTGAATCCCAATTTAGCTGATGCCCACTTTTTATCTGGTGAATTTTATGCTGCCATTAAAGGAGATATGGACAAAGCCCTGGCAGAGAAAAGACGCGCTAGAGAACTCGATCCGCTCTCTCCCTTAATGGATAGCGGAATAGGAATGACATTATTTTACTCCCGTCAGTATGATCAGGCCATACAGGAAATGGAGAGGTTACTGGCCACGGGGATGAAATCTCCTATGATTAATCTCTACCTTTGGAGTGCCTATGCTGAAAAAGAACAGTACGATAAAGCCTTCCCTCATTTATTTAAGACGCTATTAGCAGGTCAATTTATAAGAGACATCGATGCTCTTGAGGGTATCTACGAGAAGTCAGGATACAGAGCCTCTTTGCTGGAATTGAAAAAAATCTTAACCGATCGAAGTGGCGGCATCCTTCCTGCAGGGATTTGTGCCCGACTCGGAGAAAATGATGAGGCCTTAGAATACTTAGAAGAAGCCTATGAACGACATAGCCCTGGGATGGTTTGGATAAAAGTGATGGAACCTGCTTTGGATAATCTTCACTCACATCCAAGGTTCAAAGCCCTGCTGAAGAAAATGAGATTGGAATAAATAATAATGAAATGCCCGAAGTGTCAGACAGATAATCCCGAGACAGCCAAATACTGCTTTTGCTGCGCCACGGCTCTTCCCACCGGTTAATCCTTCCGCTTAATTCTCTGTTTGTAAAAATATATTTGACAAATAGGTCATCTATATGTAAAATACAAACAAATGATTAAACCTCGTCTTCTCTATAACAAGATCAAGCCATATTTAGATTCTCCAGAAGCCATCATTATTACTGGGATGAGACGGACAGGCAAGACCACTCTATTAAATTTTATCTTCGGCCAAACTGACTCCAAGAATAAAATTTTTATAGATTTAGAAAATCCAATAAATAGAAAATATTTTGAAGAAGAAAACTATGAACGCATAAAGGTCTCATTCGAATTTCTAGGAATCGATTTCACACGAAGGTCATACATCTTCCTGGATGAGATACAATTTGTAAAAAATTTACCATCAGTTGTTAAATACCTTATAGATCATTACAAGGTGAAATTCTATTTAACTGGATCTGCCAGCTTCTATTTAAAAAATCTGTTCACAGAATCACTGGCAGGGAGAAAGTACCTGTTTGAGCTATTCCCCTTAACGTTCACTGAATTTTTACTGTTCAAAGAGAGCGCTTTAAAAATACCTGACAGCCCTCATAAAGTTTCAAAGACGATTTTCGAGACAATCGCTCCTCTATACGATGAATATATATTGTTCGGTGGGTTCCCGGGCGTTGTGCTGAAGACAAATGCGGAAGAAAAGAAAAGGGCACTGGAAGAGATCTTTACCTCGTTTTTCCAACAAGAAATTCTCCAGCTGGGAGACTTTCGAAGGAACGAAATCATTCGAGATTTGATTTTGCTTCTTGCCCAACGACTTGGCTCTAAATTGGACATCCAAAGGATATCTAAAGAAATCGGCTTAAGCCGTCCTACGGTCTACGAGTATATGGCTTTTCTTGAGGGCACCTACTTCTTAAAAACCATAAGGCCATTCACGAGAGGAAAGAATTCTGAAATCAGAAAAATGCCTAAGGTTTACCTGTGTGATACAGGTTTGGTCAATCATCTCGTCAATCAGGATAGGGGATTTCTTTTTGAAAACAATATTTTTCAGATTCTAAGACAACGTGGCGAATTGAACTATTATCAAAAGAAAAAGGGCATTGAAATTGACTTTATTCTGGATAAAAAGTGGGCCTATGAAGTGAAGTTGACTCCACAACTATCAGATGCTAATAAACTCAAAAAAGCTGCCAATGAGATTAATCTCGAAGGATTTCGAATCGTCGCCAAAAACTACAGTGAGATCGAAAATGTCACCTATGGATTTATGCTTTAAGCTTGAATTGAACTCACACATCCCCCGAGTTTACACTCTCTGTCAATTGTGGTAAAAAGGATGTGCTTTTCTACAAATTTAGTTCGAGAGGTCTAATAAATGTGTGAACTAAGAGACGTTTTTATTGTCGGTGCAGCACGAACAGCTATCGGAACTTTCCTGGGTTCTCTTCGTCAGTTTACCGCTCCGGAATTAGGCGGAATCGCGATCAAAGAGGCTCTCCGGCGAGCTGGAATTTCAGGAGAAGATGTGGACGAAGTGATCATGGGCAATGTCGTCTCGGGCGGCTTAGGCCAAGCCCCTGCCAGACAAGCTGCGGTTAAAGGGGGAATTCCCTACACGGTGAGTTCCTTTGCCGTGAACAAGGTCTGCGGGTCGGCGCTCAAGGCGGTCGGCCTGGCCGCTCATGCCATCTGGCTGGAAGAGAAGGAAATCATCGTGGCCGGCGGGATGGAGAGCATGAGCCAAGCGCCTCACCTGCTCTGGGGCGCCAGAGAAGGCATCAAGTTCGGGGACATGAAGATGAAAGATTCGATGATCCTGGACGGCTTGTGGTGTGCCTTTGATGACCATCACATGGGGATGACAGGAGAGGTCATCGCCGAGAAATTCGGGGCCACCCGCCAGGAACAGGATGAGTATGCCCTGAGCAGCCAACAAAAGGCAGTCCATGCCACCGAGAAGGGCTATTTCAAGGACGAGATCGTTCCGATCGAAATCCCTCAAAAAAAGGGAGATCCGGTACTATTCGATGTCGACGAGGGGCCGCGTAAGGATACGACGTTGGAGAAATTATCAAAACTGAAACCTGTTTTCAAGAAAGATGGGACGGTGACAGCCGGAAACGCGTCTACTTTAAATGACGGGGCCTCAGCCGTGGTAGTGGCTTCGAAGGAAGCCGTCGAGGCCAAGGGGCTTAAACCCATGGTTAAAATATTAGGATCGACTTCAAACGCAGTGGAACCGAAGCTGGTGATGTATGCTCCCAAAGGCGCTATCGAGAAACTGCTGGCCAATGTCGGCTGGAAGGTTGAGGATGTCGACCTGTTCGAGATAAACGAGGCCTTCTCCTCCCAGTTGGTCGTCCTCCTCAGGGAGTTGGGCCTTGATAGAGAAAAAGTCAATGTCCACGGAGGAGCTGTAGCCTTAGGGCATCCCATCGGGGCCACGGGAGCCAGGATTCTGACCACCCTGATTTATGCTATGAAATACAGAGGCATGAAGCGGGGAGTGGCCGCCCTCTGTTTGGGCGGAGGCGACGCTGTGGCCATGGCTGTGGAGACTGTCTGAAAGAGGAGGAATGATGGATATTAAAAAAATAGGCGTGGTCGGTGCCGGAACGATGGGGACTGGCATTGCCCAGGTGGCTGCTGTCGCCGGGTTTGATGTTGTTCTGAACGATGTGGGAGATGAATTCCTTGAGAAATCGCTTAAAAGTATAGACAAAAGTCTGTCCAAGCTCATCGAGAAAGGCAAAATCGAGGCTGATAAGGAAGAGACCCTCGGTCGGATTAAAACAACGACTTCTCTCGAGGACCTCAAGGATGTTGATTTCGTGGTGGAAGCCGTGTACGAGGATTTTGACGTGAAAAAGAATGTCCTTCAGGAGTTGGATAAGCTCCTCGATCCCGGAGTTATCCTCACCTCTAACACCTCCTCAATCTCCATCACCCGTCTCGCAGCTGCGACGACCCGGGCTGCCGAGTTTATGGGTATGCATTTCATGAACCCTGTTCCGTTGATGAAGCTTGTGGAATTGATCAAAGGAATAGCCACTTCAGAAGAGACCTTCGAGAAGGTCAAAGCCTTGACCGAGGCGATGGGGAAAGTCCCTGTGGAGTCCAATGATTTTCCAGGGTTTATCGCCAACCGCATCCTGATGCCGATGATCAACGAAGCCATCTACGCGCTGATGGAAGGGGTTGGGTCGGCGGAGGATATCGATACCGTCATGAAGTTGGGGATGAATCATCCGATGGGGCCCCTGGCCTTGGCCGACCTGATCGGGTTGGATGTCTGTCTCCACATCATGGAAGTGTTGTACGAAGGATTCGGAGATTCCAAATACAGACCTTGTCCGCTTCTCAAGAAGATGGTAGACGCCGGTTATCTCGGTCGGAAATCAGGACGGGGCTTTTATGATTACAGTTCTCAGTAAGGATATACCCTGGCAGTGAAAAGAATTCGGTTTTCAATCGTAAACAGGAAAGGTATTCTTTCCACAAAACCCACCGGATTAAGGAGGGGGAGATGAACAAAGAAGACCCAAAACAAGCCTCCAGAGAGAGGGCCATAGAGGCAGCTCTTTCTCAAATAGAGAAACAATTTGGAAAGGGCGCGATCATGAAGATGGGTCAGAGAGAGGCCGCGGTCAAGGTGCCAGCGATCCCCACTGGTTCTATCGCCTTTGACCTGAGCCTGGGGATCGGGGGATTCCCGAGAGGCCGGGTGATTGAGGTCTTCGGCCCCGAAGCCACCGGCAAGACAACCCTCGCCCTTCATGTGATCGCTGAGGCGCAGAAAGCCGGAGGTCAGGCGGCCTTCATAGATGCCGAGCATGCCATGGACCCGAACTATGCGGCTCGGGTCGGGGTTGATGTGGATAATCTTCTCATCTCCCAACCTGATTACGGCGAGCAGGGCCTGGAGATTGCCGAAGTCCTTGTCCGGAGCGGAGCCGTGGATGTCATCGTTGTCGATTCCGTGGCCGCTCTGGTTCCCAAGGCAGAGCTCGAAGGAGAGATGGGGGATGCCCATATGGGGCTTCAGGCACGGTTGATGTCTCAGGCCTTGAGAAAATTGACCGCCATCGTCAGCCGGTCTAAGACCTGTTTTATATTCGTTAACCAAATGCGAGAGAAGATAGGCTTTTTCTTGGGAAGTCCGGAGACGACGACAGGAGGAAGAGCCTTGAAGTTTTATTCCTCGCTGCGCATCGATATCCGGAGGTTAGCCACACTAAAAGAAGGGGATAGGGTTATCGGAAACAGAGTGAAGGTCAAGATTGTTAAGAACAAGATGGCTCCTCCCTTCCGAGAGGCACAGTTCGACATCATCTACGGGGAAGGCATCTCCAAAGAAGGCGATTTAATCGACTGCGGACTGGATGTAGGATTGATCGAAAAAACTGGAACCTGGTATTCCTACAAAGGAGAGAGGCTGGGCCAGGGAAGAGAGAATGTGAAGGAGCTGCTCAGAGAGAAAAAAGAGTTGGCCGAGGAGCTCGATCAGGCTATCCGGACCAAGGTCGGACTTATCTCTGAACAGCAACCCGAGAAATAATAAAGCTGCTCTCCATCTCAGACTAATAAGAACGCAATAAATGATGATGAGACAAAAAATATATGTTGGCGTGTTCGTGCTGTTGGTCTTTGTCTTCGCCGCTCTTGCTTTTGGAGATGATTTAACAGATAGGGTTGATAAACTGTTCGCCGAATGGGATAAGCCCGATTCTCCTGGGTGTGCTCTCGGGATTATAAAGAACGGCCAGCTCTTCTATGAGCGCGGTTATGGGATGGCCAACCTGGAACATGGTATTCCGATAACCTCTCAGTCTGTGTTCAGGATTGGATCGACCTCCAAACAATTCACGGCCATGTGTATCGCTCTGCTGGAAGAGGATGGGAAACTTTCTCTGGATGATGATATTCGGAAGTATATTCCTGAGTTGCCCGATTACGGACAGCCGATCACGATCCTCCACCTTCTCCAACACACGAGCGGCATAAGGGATTATCTCACCCTTATGTCTTTGGCGGGTGAACGGGATGATGATTTCTGGGTCGATGGCGAGGTCCTGGATCTTATAGATAGACAAAAGGAATTGAATTTCAAGACTGGTGATGAATACCTCTACAGCAATTCCGGATATTTTCTTCTTTCCGTGATTGTCCAGAGAATCACGGGGAAGTCCATGAGGTTTTATGCCGAGGAGAAGATTTTTAAAACCTTGAAAATGGACCGTACCCATTTCCATGACGACCATACACGGATCGTTAAGAACCGAGCCGCAGGATATTCGCCTCTAAACAAGAAAGGGTTCAGGATTGACATGACCACTCTGGATATGATCGGCGATGGGGGCATTTTCACCTGTGTAGATGATCTCTTACTCTGGGACCGGAATTTCTACGACAATAAACTGGGGAAGGGCGACCAGAAGCTCATAGTAAAGCTTCTCACCCAAGGTGTTCTGAACAAAGGTCAGAAGCTCGATTATGCCCTTGGACTCGTTGTCAGCGACTACAAAGGGTTGAGGATGGTCAGTCATGGCGGGGCTTTTGCCGGCTTCAGGGCGGAGATGATCAGATTTCCCGAACAGCGATTCTCGGTCATCGTCCTGGCTAACCTGTCAACAATCAATCCCAGTCAACTGGCCCGCCGGGTGGCTGACATTTATTTAGCTGATCATTTTCCAGTGAAGGGAGAGAAAGCCCCAGCTGAAAAACCAGAGTTCGTGAAACTCTCTGAGTCCGCTCTCAAGGAAAGGGAGGGCGCCTATTACAACAAGAAAAGGGATGCTGTCTGGAGAATATCCCTTAAAGAGGGGAAGCTCGTGATCGATGCTTCTTACTATCAATTCCCGATTTTACCCGTCAGTGCCACTCGTTTTCTGGCTATCGAGGCTCCGGAAGAGATGGAGGTGGAGTTTTTAAAGACATTCCCAGGAGAGCCGGTGCGCTTTCAGGCCCGAAGAGAAGGGGAGGAGCCTAGGGTGTTTGAGGCATTTAAACTGGCCTCTCCGACTCCCTCAGAGCTTAATCAGTATTTAGGCGACTATCACAGCCAAGAACTTGGGGTGACCTACAGTGTCATCCTGGAGAACGGAAAACTTTTCCTCCACCACGAAAATCCCTACAAAGGCGATCCCACAACGCCTCTATTCCCTACGTTCAAGGACAAATTTCTCCAGCATGATAATCATCTTCAGTTCTTCCGGGATGAACTGGGGGAGGTCGACTTCTTCACGATGAACGCCGGACGGGTGAGGAATATCCGGTTCGATAAGAAATAATTGGCGCTCTTATTCTTGAATTTCTATGTCCGGGAATGTTACCTTGAGAGACTCATAGACCCAGGCGGCGATTTTCTGTTCAAAGTCTTGAATGTCTTCCCTGGCAGGCCTCTTATTTGTCCAAACCTTTGACATGTCTTCTGTTTCGAGAAAGACCTTATCCTCAATCCTGAACAGTTTCTTCAGAACTCCCTCTCCTCCGTAGTGAAGGAGGCGGGAGATGTTGAGATACTGAGACATGTGTCCGCGCTGGTCAGGGTAAAGATATGAGGCCAAAGCTCTGGCGAAGTCGTTGAGAGCCGAGGTTTCCTCTCCACCGAGCGGCGCCGGCACGCTTTCTGCGTCTGCCCAAAGAGGGATGGCGACAGAGCAGACAGGCTGCCCGAGGATCACCCACATGGTCGAAAGGTATGCTTTGTTCGGGTCTGGAGCCCCATGGAAGAGGACAACAGAGACGCTGGTGTTGCGGTTGATGGTATCGTTGGTGTTGATGTAGAGTGGTGAGGACAGGTCAGAGGTTTTCGGGACGGCCAAGGGATAGGAATGGAGTTTTTCATTGGTCAGATCTCTGGCGGCTTCCCGGAGGATGAACTTGTAGCCCAACTTTCTCTCAGCCCGGGCGGTTTCGAAAAGCTCTGAGGCTCGCTCGAAGCGGATGTACCCTCCTCCCGAGTTCTGACGGGGAGCGGTGAAGGCATAATTGGTCCGGATGATGTACCCTTGAGGAGCCTGACGGATGTCGTTGGCATCGAACTTGACGAATGACGAACTAGAGGTCTCGAAAAAGCAGGCTCGGCCCTGAGCATCGATGACGCCGTAATTGGCCCCGACCCTTCTTTTGTTGTTTGTCTCGAGGAGCATCTTCTCGAAATCCAGAACATCGGCACATGCTCCGAGCGCCTCTCGCATCAAGCGGCCGTTGTCGTCCATACCTTCCGTGGATTCTGCCAGGTCGCCCGAGGCGGAATTCATGATGGCGAAGCCCTGAGTGTTAATTCCTGCCCAGGCATTGACCAGGTTCTTGTCTTGAGCGTCGACGAGGGTGATGAACCCGTACTTTTCGCCTCTCTGGAAGGCCATTTTGTTGGCCACAGATCGGGTATCACGGTTTTTCCAGAGCAAACAGCGCCCGTCTGGCGTGGCTTTTCCGGATATCACAGCCACGGTGCAGGGAAAGAGAGATAAATTCAGTCCCATGATAAGGAGGACTGCGGGCATTAAAAGGAATTTCCTGAAGAGAATTTCATTTTTCATCTGATTCCTCCCTGAAACGGATCGCCTCTTCGAATCCACGATTCGGCGATACCTTTCATTTTGTGGTTATTGATATTCAAAAAAAAATTGGGCGCCGAAGAGAACTCACTCTATCCCTTTCAGGACGTAGCGAGCGATGTCCTCGTGGGTGGCAAACCAGACTTTTTCGTGCTCTTTCATGTATTGGATCAGTTTTTCGAGCATCGTGATCCGGCTGCGGTGCCCGATATACTTGGGATGCATAGTCAGGAGAAAAAGGGTTCCTTCCTCGTAGGCTTTGTCGAATTCAGCCGCCCAGATCTCGAACACATCCGCGGGCTTTAAGTGAGGGCGGATGCTCGCATAACGGGAAAACCCGAAATAGGGATAGTCATCCAGAAGCCACTCCACGGGAAGTTCCACAACTCCTGTTGGCCTTCCCTCTTGAAGGATCTCGTAAGGCCGGTCATCGGCCATCAGACTGCTGTCGTAGAGAAGGCCCAGTTCTCTGATAAGTTTCAGCGTTGCCCGGCTGAAATCCCAGGAAGGTGTCCGGATACCAGAGGGAGCCTTTCCCGTCATTTTTTTGAGGCTTTCGTATGATTGGCGCATCAATCGGCGCTCATCCTCTTCCCCCAGCAGGGAGTTTCTCTCATGAATCCAGCCGTGCATTCCGATCTCGTGTCGTTTTTTGGCTACGATGGCCTTTATTTCATCAGAGTGGAGAAGGCCGGTGACGGCCGGGACAAAGAAGCTGGCCGGAATATCGTACTTATCAAGGAGGGATAGAATCCTGGGGATGGCCACCCGAGCCGCATACTCTCCCTGAGAGAAGAGTCCGGGTGAAATATTCTTGTCTCTCAAGTCGTTTGTCTCAGCATCGAAGTCGAAGGAGAGGGCCACAGCCACTTTCGTCCCCCCCGGCCAGGTTTTGGGAGTGAGGTCTTTTCCAGCCCTCACCTCATCGACCAGGACTCTGACTTTTTCCAACGGCCAATCCCATGGGTTCTCCTCCTGATTTGCTGATTCTCCGCAGAGGAAGAGCCCGATGAATATCAAGGAAAAGAGACTTGCTGTGATGATTTTTTTCATCCTTATTCTCCTTTTAAAAAAAAATCGATGGCCATTTTATTCCTGTCATAAAGAGGTGGATTGGGTGATCACCCTTTGCTCATTTCGATAGGCTTGGCTGTTTCATTTTGTGCTCATTATCTGGGGTGACCGATAGCACTCAGGTAGAGGATGCTCTCTTCCACACCGTTGACACCCAGCAGGGAGTTCACCTCATCGTCATACAGGGCAGCGATCTGGCAGGTGCCGAGCCCGAGGGAGACCGCTGCCAGCGCCAGGTTCTGGGCGATGTGGCCTGCATCCAGGTAGACATACCGGAAGGCTCGTTGTTTATACTTCCACTTCGACCTTGCGAAAAGAGCTGTCCAGGCAAAAACCACGCAGGCTTCAGCGGCCATTCCCTGATCGAGGGCGGCTCTGGCCAGGGCTTGTCCGAAATCTCCTGGCTTGAGCTGTTCGAGCTCATGATCTTGAACGGCGTAGTGGTAGACTCCTGGTTCGATCTCTTGAACGTTGTTGACGACAAGATAAGTCTCTACAGGGTAGAGGGCCCCGGCTGAAGGAGCGGCTCGAAGCTCGTAGCCCATGTATTCTTTGGTGATTCCCTGGGTTGCCCAGAGGAGTTGGGAAAGGTGAGCCTTGGCCAGCGGCTCTTCCTTGAAATCTCTGATG
>SMTZ1_10004118_pt1 | contig 35969 bp, 31 predicted proteins | sample DeeMarSWOR136_30_FD_25667 | JGI IMG/M metagenome (IMG submission 25667)
CGAGGCTCTATATCGATATCGATTCAGCGGTGATTTCCCCTGATTTAAAACAGCCTATCCCCATCTTTGATGGGCTTCTCAAAATGGCCCGGGCAGGACAAAACAGCCCTGATACGGTAAGGGTTGTTCTTGATATCGAAAGTATCAAGGACTATAAGATCTTTCCCCTGAATGACCCATTCCGCATTGTGGTCGACATCTTCGGGGACTCATCCTCCGAGGGGAAAGCCTTGGCCGCCATAGAGGAAAAACAACCTGTCTTGCGACCATCGAAACCAGGAATAAAGAGAATCGTCATCGACCCGGGCCATGGGGGACGCGATCCGGGCGCCATCGGGCCCAGCGGCCTCATGGAGAAAGACGTGGCGTTGAGGGTCGCCAAAAGGCTAGGGAAGAAGCTGGAAAGGCGGGGATACGAGGTCTTCCTGACGAGGGAAAGGGATATTTATCTCCCGTTGGAAGAGAGAACCGCCATCGCGAACACGAAAAAGGCGGACCTCTTTGTATCCATTCATGCCAATGCCAGCAGGAAAAAAGGGGCAAGGGGAATAGAGACCTACATCTTGAATTTCCCATCCGACGAGGAGGCCATGGAATTGGCCGCACGGGAGAACGCTGTTTCCACCAAGAGACTGACCGACCTCCAGATCATCCTCTATGACCTCATGTTAAACGCAAAGGTGAATGAATCCAGCCGATTGGCCCATCACGTCCAGGAGTCTATGAGTGACAGTTTGAACCACGGAAAATCCAACCGCCAGGACAGAGGGGTGAAACAGGCCCCCTTTTACGTCCTCATGGGGGCGAGAATGCCCGCGATCTTGGCGGAAGTCTCATTCATCAGCAACCGGGCAGAGGAGAGAAGGCTCAAGAATCGAAAACACCTCGATAAGATCGCCGCCGCTATTGCGGAAGGACTCAATGGATACATACAAGAGACGAAAGAAGCATCCCGGATCCCTCCTTCTCAAAGGGGGGCCTCACCGGAGATAAAGGGTATCCCTGAACGGATTATCGAGGGGCGGCTGGAAAAGGGAAGCAGCCTCTATATGGAGTTGAAAAAGAGAGGGGTTTCCGCCAACCATATCGCCACTATTACGGCCCGCTTGAAGCCACTCCTCGACTTTAAGGGTTGCAACCCCGATGACTCCTACCGGATCTCCTTCAATGAACGAGGTGAATTGCAAACCTTTCTCTACGAGGCGGGGCTGACCGATGTCTATGAAGTCACAAGAGAAGGAGACCGATATATCGCATCGAAAAGGGAGGTCATCTTAGATCGGCATCTAACCAAGGTGGAAGGGGAAATACGATCCACCCTCTTTGACGCCATTGAGAAGACCGGTGAACAAGACCGTCTGGCCCTGGTCTTTGCCGATATCTTCGCATGGGAAATCGATTTTCACAATGACCCCCGGAAAGGGGATCGTTTTGAAATCATCGTGGAAAAATTCTCTAAGGATGGTAAATTTATCCGGTACGGGAACGTTCTCGCCACCGCGTACGACACCCCTTCTCAGAAATACAGGGGGTTCTATTTCAAGGAACCGGGGGGGCGTGAGGGGTACTACGACGGAAAGGGAAGGTCTCTGGAAAAATCATTTCTCCGCTCCCCCCTGAAATTCACCAGGATTACATCGGGCTACAGCCAACGGAGGCGTCATCCGATCCTGGGTGGATATCACCCCCATCTTGCTGTGGATTATGCGGCACCAACGGGAACCCCTATTCGAGCCGTTGGGGATGGGAAGGTCGTCTTCTGCGGATGGAATCGAGGCTACGGAAAGCAAGTAACGATAAAACACGGCAACGGATATACCACATACTACGGCCATCTCTCCCGATACGCGCGGGGAATAAGGAAGGGAAAGTGGGTTAAACAGAAGCAGATCATTGGATACGTTGGAGCAACGGGACTTGCCACAGGCCCCCATCTCGATTATCGGATATCGAAAAACGGAAAGTTTCTCGACCCCCTCAAGATGAAGAGCCCGCCCATTTCCTCCCTAAGAAAGGAACATGTGGCGGAATTTGAAGCCAAGAGGGATCACTTAGCATCCTTACTGCGTTAGAAACCACTGGAATACCTCTTTGCACGTCATCAGTTTCAATCACTTAAGCTTCCGGTTTTTAGGGAATTCCCTTGTTCCTGAGCGTAATCTGCTGGAGAAGGGTCATTTCGGAACAGGTCGTTGCCCTGGTTCCCTGGAGCGAACATTAAAGGATTTTGGCTAACCATCCGTGGTGAAGCGAAACGGGCGCAAATCCAATGTCTGAGCCCGCAGGGCGATTTTGGGTTTGCAGTGAAGTGAACTCTAGAATGGTCCAAAATTCTTTCCAGTGAGCGAAAGGGAATTTGGGCAACAGACCGCAGAACTTTGAAGCGAAGGAACAAGAGTTTTCTCCAGAAACTCCCTCAACTCAATAAACCCAATGAACTCAAGAAACTCCAGGTCTTTTGTACCCTTTCACCATTGCTTGCCCGGAAACCCTCCTCCGGGATCGTAAAGGAAAAAGATCAACGGATATGCATCCTTCCCTTCCTCTCCGGAGGAATCACGGCTTCCACGGGGTTTCGCGGAAAGGTGGTGGCTATCAGATGATGTTTGAGAATCCTCCTGGCGACCCGCTGGACATCCTCTTTCGTCACCTCCCGTACGAGATCCCTGTACCGCTCGTCCCAGGCGTAACCCAATCCCAAGGCCTCTGAAACGGCGGCGCTAAAAGCCTGAGCGATATTGGTTTCCAACCCAAGATCGTGCATAGTAATGATCATCTTCTTCGCCAGTTCAAGCTCCTCATCCGTCACCGGTTCCTCCTGAATCCTTCTCACCTTTTCCCAGATGATATCCAGGACCTCCTGATAGTTGGCCATGGTGGTCTGGGTGATTACCCCGAAGTAGCCACCGTCAATCCCATAGTGGGGGTAGGCGTGGACATAGTAAACCAAGCTTCGATCCCCTCCCCTCAGGGCCTCATGGAGCCATCCGCTGGGATACCCAATGCCAGAGAGAATGGCATCGATCACGTCCAAGACCGGCCTATCCTTATCGTGGAGTGTCATCCCATTGAAACCAATGAAGAGGGCCGCCGATGATTTGTCATTCACCTTTTCCACCCGCCTATTTTGGACGAGGTTCGAGGTCTCTTCCCCGAGATTCGGTGCAACAAGGTTCCTCCTTTTCAGGGGCCCCAGTCGTTGTTCCACGCTCTGAGTGACCCGCTCTGCGTCGATATCCCCGAATATGGCAAGCACCATATTGTTAGGCATGACCAATCGACGGTAAAAATCCGCGACATCCTTCCTCGTAAAACTCCTCACCGAATCCTCGGTCCCCACAAGATCGTTACGATAGGGATGTTTCATGAAGAAATGTTGGCGAAAGAGTCGGGTAACCTCCCGTTCCCAACTCTCGTCGATCCTTTTGATGGCGAGGAGGGTATCTTCCCTTTGCTTTTCAATCTCCTCTTCCGGAAAGGAAGGGTTCATCAGCACGTCCGAGAGGACCTCAAGGCCCTTTTCGAAATCCTCCTTCAGGACCGATACGGTCACGGAATAGGTGTTCCTTCCGGAACTGGATTCGATACTTCCCCCGATCTCCTCCATCTCCTTGGCGATTTGGAACTTCGAGCGACTCTTGGTACCCTTCGTCAGGAGCCCCATGGTGAAGAGGGAGATCCCTGGTTGTTCGGGGGGCTCATACCTCTGCCCCCCCCTGCCGAACAGCTGAAACGTCACAATGGGGAGGGTCCGGTTCTCCTTCAGCAATAACGTCATTCCATTGGAGAGAGCACGCTTTTCGATCTGAGAGGAAAGCCTTAATGCAACTGCTTCTTTCTCGGCCTCTTCCGGTTGTGGGGGTCTCACAATGGCGGCGGTTATACGGTCCCTCCTTAAGTACTCTCGGGCAACCCTTCTCACATCCTCGAGGGTAACACCCTGAATCCTTTTCACGTAGAGATCATCGAAGTATGGATCCCCCGTGGCGACATATGACGTTGCCAGGCTTGAGGCGATATCATCGGCTGCCTGCTTACCGAAGATATGACTCGCGATAACCTGTTTCTTGGCTTTATTCAGCTCAGATTCCGGGATCAAGCTGGATTGGACCGCTTCGATCTCATCGAATACGGCCCCCAGGGCTTCGTGTACGTTTGTATATCTGAGGGCCATGGAAATGATGAAGATCCCCCGGGCGTAATGAGGTGTCCAATTGGATGAATCGATGGAGAGAACGAGCTCCTTTCGGTCCTTGACGGTTGTGTAAAGCCGAGACGTGCGCCCGCTTCCCAGAATGATGGCCAGTACATCAAGGGGATAGAGATCCGGATGTTCCAGGGAAACCGATGGAAACCCCACATACATTCTGGTCAACTGGGCCGGGGGAAATTCCCTTTCGACCCATCTCGGTCCAATTTGGAGGGATTCTCCCGGAATGGTGAAGGGCTTCTGAGAAACCCTCTTGAAATCCTTTGCCAGCTTAATGACCTCCCCGAGGGCCTCGAATGCTTCCAGATCACCCACAATGGTCACTACCATGTTTTGCGGCACGTATTGCTTTCGGTAATACTCCATGAGCTGCTCTCGGGTGATGTTGACGAAGACATCCTCATAGCCGATAACGGGGTGACGAATGGGGTGCCGTTGATATGCGGTTCTCATAAAGAGATACCAGAGTTGTCGAGAGACGCTGTTTTCTCCCAGTTTAAACTCCTGTTGAATCACCGGCTTTTCCCTTCGGTACTCGTTCTCAGCGAATTGGCAGTCAGTTCCATAGCTCATCAAGAGCTGAAGGGCCGTTTTGTAATGTTCAGCTGTCGTGTTGATAAAGTATACCGTCCGATCATAGGAGGTATAGGCATTGGAAGCCCCGCCGAGGGATTGCAGGATCTCCTTAATCTCCTCTTCGCTCAATTTCGATGTCGTTCCCCCCGAGACGATGTGTTCAAGGTAATGGGAGAGCCCGCCGTAGAAATATTCATCCTCATTGATGGAACCAGCCTTGACAAGGACCTGACACGAAACAACCCGCGAGGTATGGATCTCCCTGATTAACACCGTCAACCCATTCTTCAAGACAACAAAGAGATCCCCGGGTTGAGAGGGCAAGATATCTTCCACAAAGGCCGCATATTTCGGGCTCAGGGAAAGGCTCGGGGCCCCTATCCCTTCCCCCATGAGGGGGGTTTCCCCCGTGGCCACAGAAAAGGACGCTGTCCAAAGTATGAGTCCCAAGAACAGGATTGGCAATAATCGCTTCATGGCTTCCACCTCCTCTCCAGCCTGAGAACATATCCGACTGACCCTTTAGCAAAGGCTCCCCGGTCTGGTCTCATGCCACACTTCTAAGGGCAAAACCGTACAGTCGAGACTTCAGAGCTTACCAGTTCCTTGCTGGGTATGCCTTCACCACACAATCCCATAATATGGTTTCCATCCTTATGTAAAGGCCCCATCGTAAGATCTCTATCTCCAGATGGCCGAGATCTATTTCTTCAGATCCACCCCCTCACCCGATACCAGATGAAGCCCGCATATTCATGCAATGCCCGTTCAGATTGGGCAAGGTTAGACGAGCTCGGCAGGGCGGAAATCATCTCCTTCAACACCTCCCCCGCTGATGGGAGAGAATGAGGCTTGTTCCGAATCACCCTGAAATCCGCCGGTGCGGGAATTGGGGATAGCCCCAGCTTCTGAAAAACGGCGATGGCTCGCGGAAGATGAGAAGCTGAGGTTACGAGGACGAATGGCTTTCCCCCGAGGAGTTTCTTAATCTCCACGCCATTTTCATAGGTGTTAGTGGAATTCGTCTCCAGCAGTATCTTTTCCCCAGGAATCCCCATAGAACCGGCCAGGTCGCCAACGATCCGCGATACGGGTATATTTCGTTCATCCCTGTTGAGGGGGCCACCCGATATCACGACTCTGGCGTCGGGAATCAGGTGAAAGAGGCGAATGGCCTCTAGTAATCGAGATACAGTAGTTTCGCCAACCCAACTGGTAAGAGGAAGATGAGGATCTTCCCACGCCGCCCCTGTTAACAGGACGATGGTATCGACGTCCCTCACCCCTTCCATATGCAGTAAGGGGGGATATCTGTTTTCCAGCCGGGCGAGAAGTGCCATGGAAAGAGGCGAGGAACTGAAGGCGAAATACAAAATGATCCCGAGAGCCAGCAGGTATTTTCCGATCCTTTTCCCCAAAGCTATGAGAGGAAAACTCAAAACGAAAAGGAGGGCGATGATCCCGGAGGGGATTATTGCATACTGAAAAATCGATTTGAATATATCCATAGGGTAAACCTCCTCATCAGTTATCTGACTTCAAGATCTTACAACAACAAAAAAATCCTTGAGTCAAGGAAGAATTTCCCTTTATCTCCATAGCTTTCATCTCCCTTTTCTATTTTACCCCTTTTTCCGGCTTTCGGGAATCCTTCCCTATGGGGAACCGGGAAACTCTGTCGAATTGGGTGAACGGATTGTATGGCACGAATTTTGCTCTATTACTGGTCTGAATTGGGACTATACAACGTTCCCCCATCATACTGAAGATGATAATCCATGGGCAAAAAATCCAACTATACAATCCTGAAGAAGATCGGTCAGGGAGGGATGTCAACGGTCTATCTGGCCCACGACATCACCCTTGATCGAAAGGTTGCCATTAAAACCTTACGTATTGACCCACCCCTGCGAGCGGAAGAGGACCGAAAACGGGAAATGCTGCTTCGTTTTTTGCAGGAGGCCCGTGCCGCAGCCAAACTCAATCACCCGAACATCGTCTCGATATACCACGTAGGGTCGATGAATGGAATTTCCTATATCGCCATGGAGTATCTCGAGGGCCGATCCTTTCGGGATGTGATGGAATCGAGGGAGCGCTTCTCCATTGACTCAATAGTGAATCTCTTGATCCAGGTTTGTAACGGGCTTGAATTTGCTCACGCCCATGGGATTGTCCACCGTGATGTCAAGCCCGGCAACATTATTTTGCTTCAAAACGGGATCGTGAAGATAACGGACTTCGGGATTGCTAGAATCGAGAAATCGGAATTGATCAGAACCCAGGACGAGAGGTTTATGGGGACCATCTACTACTGTTCTCCAGAGCAATTGACCAACTTTACCACTATCGACGGAAGATCCGATCTCTTCTCGGCCGCTATCTTGCTCTATCAGTTTCTTACGGGGAAGCTCCCCTTCCATGGGCCCTCCCTTGCCGAGACCATTGATAAAATCATCCAGGGATCTCCGGTCCCCCCGAGAAAACTGAACCCATCCATACCCGCCCAACTAGAAAAGGTCATACTCAAAGCTTTATCAAAAAATCCCCCAGATCGGTTTCGGACCGTGGGGGAATTCAAGGGAGCGCTCCAACGCTCAATCTCTTCCGGGAAAGATGATGGAAGGGAGAAACTCAAATCGCCTGCTCGAAAAACCACGACAACGAGTTGGATAGGACCAATTCCACGCTTCCCCATAGTTGTTGGAAGCATCCTGCTCATCGGCCTCCTTTCCCTTGGATACCTGAAAATCGAGCTGGAAAAAAATATCCAACGGAAAGACGCCGCCATCAGGGGAAGCAATATGGCCAAGATTTTTTCCCTCTTGATGGCGGAGCAGTCGATTGCTCAAGATCGGCGGATCCTGGCAAAATACCTAAATGAGGTTGGCGCTGCCCCAGATATCTATTTTATAGAAATGATAAAGGATAACGAGCTCATTGCGGAATATCAAAAGAATCCCTCAAAAGGCGTAGAAGATGTATACATGGTAGCTTACCCCATTTCAATCGAAGGAGAGGAGTCAGGCTTCTTAAAGGTAGGATTTCTCAAGGCCAAGATCAATAAAAGCATAGGAAGGGCAAAGGCACTCATAGGTTTTGGACTCATCTCCATGGTTTCCCTTTTCCTGGGACTTTTGGGATATACCCATTTCAATCGTATCCCAAGACCCAATGATTTCTGACCAAGAAAGGAAAGAACGGTCATGAAACCTCAGGCTCTCCCTAAGGATAGAAGAAGGCACAGGCGCTTCGAACTCATTAACCTGGTCGTCTATAAGCAATTCGAAATAGAAAAGGTCACCAAAACCATCAACCTGAGCATGGGCGGCATGAAAATGAGGACCGAGTTCCCGGTTCCATTACATGAGGAGCTAGAAATCTCAATAAAAATAGGCGACGATGTATTTCAATCGGAAGGCAAGGTAATCTATGTTAATGAGGGAAAAGACGGTGCCTTCAGTATCGGAGTGAATTTCATCAATACCGCGGAGGAAAGTCTCAATCTCCTAAGCCAATACCTCTCCCACCGGGATTAGCCTCACGGAGTCATTCTTCGCGGCGAAATTACCTCAATTTCGACTTCGACCCCCGCATCCCCCTTGTGCTGCGTTCGATTACGGACTCCATTGCATTGACACTCGCTCTGCACCTTGATATGGTAACATTTTATCATCTCCATCACAGCGAAACACATCCCTACTCAAGGGAAGAACGATAGAGAACATGAAAGAGACCCTTTTGATCGCTCTTGGGGGAAATGCCCTCATCAAAAAGGGACAACGCGGGTCCATAGAGGAGCAATTTGAAAATCTGAGAACCCCCATCCAACAGGTCGCTCTCCTCTCAAGGGAGTATGACATAGTCATCACCCACGGGAATGGCCCCCAGGTGGGAAACCTCCTCCTGCAACAGGAGAAATGTCCTGAGGTTCCAACCATGCCCTTGGAGATCCTTGTGGCTCAGACCCAGGGACAGATCGGCTACATGATCGAATCCACCCTTGACAACGAACTCATGAAATTAGGGGGCAATACAAAACAACTGTTCGTTACGGTCCTCACCTATGTCGTAGTGGATATACATGACCCGGCCTTCAAAAGCCCCAGCAAGCCCATTGGCCCCTTTTTCTCGAAGGAAGAGGCCCAACAGCTTCCCTATCCGACCGCAGAAACAGCCGATGGTTACCGACGGGTCGTTGCCTCCCCCAAACCCGTGACCATTGTGGAGAAGAGGGAGATAAAGAGACTCCTCAAAGAAAGATTCCTCGTCATTGCCTGCGGGGGCGGAGGCATTCCGGTAATCAGAGAGGGGCGGGGATTCGAAGGGGTGGATGCCGTTATTGATAAGGATTTGGCTAGCGCTAAATTGGCACTGGAGGTGGGTGTAGATATATTCCTCATCGCCACCGATACGGAGGGGGCAGCCATCAACTTCAAAAAACCGGGACAAAGGTTTCTCAGAGAGCTCCCCTTGGAAGAGGCAAAACGCCTATTACAGGAAGGGCAATTTCCCGAAGGATCCATGGGGCCTAAAATCGAGGCAACCATTGAGTTCTTAGAAAGCGGGGGAAAAAGGGCCTTGATTACCTCCACCGAGAATATCGAAGACTCTGTGGAGGGAAAGGCGGGGACGGAGATAGTCCGATATCCCGATACACATCCTCGATAACTCCGCAATGCTCGAAAATCCTCTCCCGAAATTCTCTTCAAACGATTAGGTCTCATTTTCATTCACCATGTTTGGCGAAGGATCAACGGCGTTCTCCATTAAACTTTAGTGCAAACCTATTTCTCCCTTTCCCTATTGAATTACCCCCAAACCGACTTGCGCATTCCTCTGATTAATTCAAAAGCAAATAAAATTAGTAAAGGTAGCCGATATAAGAATTCATCCCGAAATCTTCCACCGTGGGAACTTTCCAAAAACTATCATGCCTATTAACAACCAGCCCGTCATAACAAGATCTCACAACTTGGCAGTGGCCTGAAGGGTGACGTAGCAGAAAAAAAACAACCCGGAGTGAAGTGAGTCAGGTGAGGGGATCCACTTCAGGAATATTCTGAACCAAGATCCGGCGATCGGTCTGAGGCTCATAACTTACCGGATCAGTTGAGGTTGGGAGAAGATCTCTCATAATAAAGAAGGCGATCCTGGAATTGGGTGGTGAGGGACCATTTATAGCAGAGCTTGACTGCGATATTGATGGAGCTGTTAATTCATTGATTGTTGGTTTTTGTCTGATGCAGGGCGAAGTGTGTTGTACTTCAACACCCCTTTTCTTGCACGAGGATATTTATGATGAATTTATGGAGAAATTGGTGAGGAAGGTAAAGATTCTACAACTAGGCGATACGATGGACCCTTCAACTCAAATGGGATCACTGATTAGCAAGGAACAGTTGGAAAGGGTGGACGGCTATGTCCAGGAGGCGGTAACAGACGGTGCAAGGATTGTCTGCGGTGGTGAAAAATATACAGTACCGCCCCATGATAAGGGAAACTACTATGAACCAACGATCCTCGAAAATATTAAGAATACCATGAGATGTGCAAGGGAGGAAATATTCGGCCCGGTCTTCTCATTAGGGGGTTTAGGTTGGGTTAAGGTTGTCGACTTTTCTGTTGACAGATGGAGGATAGTGATATACATGTATAAAGACTCCTCTAGTCGCCAGCTGCCCCAAAACATCGGAAAAATTCACCCCAATCTGTTTGAAGAGGAACTAAGTCCTTCGATTCATAAGTTCGGTGGCGAACTTATTTAAACTTCGGCTGAGCGACTCGACATGAGCCTTCGACCCGATCTCAGGCCGAGGGGCTCGTCGACATGTCTCAGTCGAAGCCCTCAGGACTTAGTGCTGCCCTCGGCCATGAGCAGTTCGACCTTGAGACATGTCGACGAGCTCATGTCGAGTCGCTCACTGCCGAAAGGCTCGGGGTCAGCGGCAAACCTGACAGGGTACAGCTCCTCTGGATTCAACGAGCGATGCCTGGTTGAACGTGAATAAGATGACTTTCCGAAAGGAGGTGATAAGAGGCTATTCAACAGTACCTTCGAAAGGGGTGGGAGGACGGTACAAATGGACGGGATATATCATTCTCCTCAAGAACTCTTTAAGGAAAGGAGGATAGAGATGAAAAGAATAATAGCACTTTTGGGTTGTGCACTTCTCATTCTTGGGTTGGTGGCGGTTTTTGCCCCGGCAAAAGAGGCGCCATTTGGTCTCCAAGACATTCCAGAAATAAAGAATAAAAGGACCCTCAACACTATAGTTGAAACCGGTCAAGTCTGGGACAAAATAATGCCCTACATTGCTGAGTTTACGGAAAAAACCGGGGTCAAAGTCAATGTCGAGAGGGTAGCTTCACCCGTGGTGTACTCCAAGGAAAACGTGGAGTTTATGGCGGGGACTGGCTACTACGACGTTGCCTACGTCGAAACTGCATGGACTACCGAGTGGTCACCCTATCTCTACAAATTAGAAGACCTAGCTGCCAAGTGGGATCCATCAGGTGTTGATGGCTTTCGCAAGGATATTAAGAACCACTCCCCATCAATTCTAATCTGTGGTCAGGCTTACGGCGACCAAATGGTTCTGCCATTCTACACCTATCACATGGGCATGTTTATTCGCCAAGATGTCTTTGATGACCCCACGGAGCAGGCTACCTTCAAGGCTAAATATGGCTACGCCCTAAAGCCTGCTAAAACGGAGAAAGAGCTGTATGACCAGGGCGAGTTTTTCACGAGGAAGAAAGGGGAACAGCTGAAAGGCAAACCTCTGAAGCATGACCTCTATGGTCTAGCTATGATGGCAGGCGCATATCAGATAAATGATGAGATAAGCTGTCGCATCTGGGGCAAAGGGTCGGATTATGTCACAGTCGTGAGGGATGCCAGTGGCAAGTTGAAGGAATTTTCGATCACCAAAAAGAACAGGGAGGCGCTCAAAGAAACCTTGACGGAGTATAAGAATGAACTTCAATGGGCCTCTCCAGGTAGTCTGACTGCCAACTTTGATTTTGTTGTCTTTCAGCAGGGAAAGGGTCGTGCGATCATTCTGCCTCACCAATTCTCGAATTGCTTCGCGTGGACCGCTGGTATCCTCAAGGAACATGTTCCTGACGGTAAGTTGGGTATATATCCGACCGTTGGTGCCCAACCCTACACTGGTGCTTGGTCTGTCGGGGTATCTAAGGCAAGTAAGAATCCTGAAGTTGCCTATTGGCTGGTCCGATATCTTGCTTCTTTTAAATGTCATGAAGCGGTCATGAAAGAAGGTGGGCAGCTAAGTACCAGAATGGATGTTTTACGCGATCCGGCTTGGCAAAGCGCTGAAAACCGCTATCCATTTGGAATTCTGTGTGATTACCTCCTAGACATCTGGCCAAAGCAGGCGAAGCATGTCCCCAACTACTGGTATTTCAATACCAAGGCTGGCGGTAAGGTCTATGAGATGCAGATGGATGTCTTCCACAAGCCCATGGGGAAGGAGGCTACAGTTGATCAGGCTGTGGCTGAGGCTATGGCCAAGACTCTGGAGTTGACATCCAAGTTCGACAAAACAACTCCAATCCGCGCGGAGAAATAGTAAGGGGGTCTGAAGGGCACCCCAAGGGGTACCCTCTTGGGGGACACCCCCGGGCTTGAGTAAACTGATACGAACGCTCAAAAAATCGGCTTGCTGCCGGGGAAAAACTGCGTATGCGGTTTATTTTTGTGCCTGGATGGGGGGGTGGTCTTTACGCCCCGTAGGTAAGAATTGTAACCGTGGAAGAGTTCGACTATGTTAAGGGTTTTCAAGGGAGAGGAGACCCAAGTGAGCGAAAGTCAAAGGAGCTAAGGTAAATATATATGATATCTGAAACGACATATAAAACCACAGCGGAAGCACAGCCTAGTGTAGTAGCTAGAAAACCATCAATCTGGGAGGTCCTTACGAGCGAACGATATTTCAAATGGACGCTACTTATTCCGCTGGTACTCTTACTTCTGGTTTTCATGCTGTACCCGTTGTTTTATTGTCTTTATTACTCCTTCCATGAGTGGGGAATGCAAGCGGAAGCCATTTTCATTGGCCTACAGAACTATAGGCAAATGCTGAACGATCAGGCGTTCTTGGAGGCCTTTGGCCGGACCTTTGAGGTTCTGGCGATCTGCATCGTTGCTGAGTTGCTCATCGGTTTGGGCCTAGCTCTGTTGTGGAATCGGGAATTCAAAGGACAGAATATAGTACGGGGACTTGCCCTTTTGCCCCTGTTGGTAGCTCCTCTGGTTTTGTCATTGCTATGGAACTTTATGCTGGAATATGACTTTGGGGCAGCAAATCAAGTTTTGACTGTTATCGGACTGGGTAAGGTCTATTGGTGGTCGCCTGAACTTGCACTGTATACCATTTGCCTTATAACCATCTGGCAGTGGTTTCCATTTTCCGTATTCGTGTTACTTGCTGGTTTGAGAAGTCTACCCAGAGACGTCTTCGAAGCTGCACAAGTCGATGGGGCCTCGGGTTGGTATACCTTTCGAAGACTGACTTTGCCTATGCTAAGTCCGCTCATCATGATCATTGTTGTATTAAGGGCAATGTGGTTGATAAGATTGTTTGACCCTCTATATGGAACAACACGCGGGGGGGTCAGAACCGAGTTGCTGGACTGGACGGTTTACCGGACTGCTTTTGTTTTCTTCGATGTTGGCTATGGTTCTGCTATGGCGATATTCTCTCTGTTTTTAACTATTGCTCTTTGTGCGGTTATGTACCGACGACTCATGAAGGCGTTAGGTGTGATAAAGTAAATGAGCAATCAATATCGAATTCTGACATGCGTGGCCAAACATGTGACCAACATATATGGAAGGTGATAAATGATTAGAAAGACTCTATTTTGGTTAGTGACGGTGACTGTTCTGCTTACTGTAATAGGTCCGTTGTTATGGATTTACCTGACCGCATTCAAATCTGCTGGCGACATATTCACAACCGAGTTGAAAAAGCTCATTGTGTTTGCCCCCACTTTGGATAATTATGAGCGTTTGTTTACGGACCACCCATTCTGGTTCAATTTGGGTAATACAGCGATCCTCAGTGTGGTTAGCACCATATTCGTAATGCTCGTTTCATTGCCTGCTGCTTATAGTTTTGCCCGCTGGAACACTGGCGGTGGGCATTTGCTCTTTGTCACCATTTCAACGAGGATGTTCCCAGGTGTGGTGGCCGCCATTCCCTTCTTTAAGATGTTTAGTAAGTTTGGACTACTCGACACACACGTTGGCGTAATCTTGTTATATGTTTACTTTAACATGTCATTTGCCACTTTCCTATTATATGGGTTCTTCAGAGAGGTTCCCGGGGAACTGGAACGGGCGGCAATGATAGACGGGTACGGACGGATGGAGATCTTCCGGAAAGTCGTATTTCCTTTGATTCTGCCTGGTCTAGCAGTCACCACGGTATTCTGTTTGATATGGTCATGGAACGAATTCTTCTATGCCTTCTTGTTTACCCGACTCACTGCCAGAACAGTCACTGTGTTGGTATCGTCGTTCTGGGGCTCCATTGAAGTTCAATACGGGCCCATGGCGGCTGGCGCTGCTATTACAATATTACCGACATTAGTTGCCGCCTGGTTCATGCAGCGGTATATCATTCGAGGGCTGACTTTTGGAGCAGTAAAAGGTTAAGCCAGGACGATTTTTTAGAGTACTGCTCTGTGCTTCTATGTTACATTGTGGTGACAAAATAATAGAGTTTGAGGTTGGTGAAACATGCTACCAAGAATGACAATGGGAACTTGGCTTTTTTGGGGGATGATGGCCTGGATTGGTTTCAATTTTTTTTGGCTCAAGTTTGTGGAGAGATTTGTGCCGCAATGGGTGGGAGCTATTATCGCCACCGTGATTGCCATGGCGCTGTTTAAATATGGCCCTCGACCAGAGGAAGAAGAGGAGGAAGAATAGCCATGGCTGGAGTAAGACTTGAAGATGTAACCAAGTTATATGGTCGGAAGATGGCCGTTACAGATGTGAGTTTTGCCTGTAAGGAAGGGGAGTTCTTTTCTATTGTTGGTCCGACTGGCGCTGGGAAGAGTACAATTCTCAAAATGATTGCTGGCATAGAAGGCGTTACTTCAGGCCAAATATGTTTCAATGGTCATGTGGTGAATGACCTTTCTCCTCAAGAAAGAAATGTGTCCATGGCTTTTGAGACCTACAACCTCTATCCCCATTTCAGTGTTTATGACAATATTGCCTTCCCCTTGCGAGCTCCGCGGTGGGGACTGAAATTATCCCCGGAAGAAGAACGACGAAGGGTTGAGGAAATAGCCAACTTTCTGGGAATTGGAGAACTGCTTGATAGGTTACCGCAACACTTGAGCGGGGGTCAGAGGCAGCGTGTATCTTTAGCTAGGGCATTGGTAAGGAGACCCGAGGTTTATTTGCTTGATGAACCTATCGCGCACCTTGATGCCAGATTGAAATTGTCCACTCAAACGCTGCTTAAGGAATTCGCCTCCAAATACCGAAGCACCATTATCTACGTTACCCATGATTATCGAGAGGCTTTGGCTTTGTCTGACCGCATAGCGGTTTTGAGAAGAGGTGTAATAGAGCAAGAGGGCACCCCTGAGGAGATTTACTATACTCCAGCCACTGATTTCGTTGGACGGTTGATTGGGGAGCCCCCGATGAACCTCATCGATGGTGAAATCACGACCCTAGATGATAAGATATTTTTCAAATCTGGGGATAGTTTTACCATCCAGATTGGAGATGATGTAGTAGACTCGATGAAAAAGGCAGCCCGGCAGGAAGGTGGCCAAACTGTGGCTCGTCTTGGCATCAGGTGTGAGCACATCAAATTAGGTAGACAGAAGACTTCGGATAATTCTTTCCAGTTACCGGTATACGCAATTGCTCACGAAGCAGAGAGTAACATCGTTACCTTTGAGTTAAGGGATACCTTTCTTCATGTGAGGACAAGCGGAGAGGAAGGTCTCTGTGATTTTGGTCTATCGGAGATGGTCTGGCTTGATTTTGACCAGAACCACATGTTTTTCTACCATAAGACAGTAGAAATATCTAAAGTATAGGGGTTCTGAAAAGTGAGTAGAGTTGATCTTAACTATGTCTGGAAGATTTACCCCCGAGGAAATGTAGTAGCGGTCAAAGACCTGACTCTTACTTGCAATGACAAGGAATTTCTGGCGATTGTGGGTCCCTCTGGAGGCGGAAAAAGCTCTACGTTGCGTATGCTGGCCGGGTTAGAGGAGATCACCCGGGGGGAGATTTTGTTTGAGGGAAAAGCTGTGAATCACCTGGGTCCAGCACAAAGAAATGTTGCTCTCGCTTTTGAGTCATATGCCCTTTACCTGCGACTGAATGTTTACGAAAATATAGCCTTCCCTCTTCGGGCAAGGGGGATAAAGGACGTTGAGGTAGATCAAAAGGTTAAGTCTGTCGCTGAGCTTCTTGACCTGACCTCAATCTTGAATAAATATCCATCATCTTTGGCTGGAGGGCATCAGCAAAGGGTCTCCTTAGCTCGGGCTTTCGTCCGGAAACCAAACGTAACGCTCCTTGATGAGCCTATCTCCCATATGGATCAGCGTGTACGGGCTGAGCTTAGAGCTCGAATCCGCCGACTCCATGACGAACTCGGCAACACCACTATCTATGTTACCCATGACCAGGCTGAAGCAATTTCCCTCTGCGACCGACTGGCAGTTCTACACCAGGCTGAATTGCAACAGATTGGAACGGTAGAAGAGATATGGAATAAGCCGGCAAACCGTTACGTAGCGTACTTTGTGGGAGAACCGGCAATGAACTTTATTAATGGGTGGATCGAGACCCCACAGAGTGTTTCTATTCTAATCCCTGAAGGTAAAAGGGTCTTTAAATTCAAGGGGGAGATAGACCCGAAATATGTGAGTGCTGAGATTACCATTGGTGTCCGTCCTCAGCAAATCAAAGTCTCCCGAACTAAAAAAGAGGAGGCTTCCATTCCGGGTTCAGTTAGAATAATTGAGTTCCAGGGAGATAAGACAGTATTGACGATGAAGCTTGGAGATGGGGCTAATAGTGAGGTTAAAGCCGTTGTCCCGGCAACCGAAAGATACAATATCAACGAAACTGCTTGGCTACGCTTCAGTCCGGATATTATTCACCTCTTCGATAAAGAGACTCCTATACGCCGAAGGAAAAGCCAGTAGAGTCTCGATACCGACCTATGGGACGAGGGAAGTTTTTGGATTTAGTAAGAGGATCAAAGAATCGAACATCGGCCGTCAACACCCTGTTCATTCATTTCGATCCCTTTGGATCGGCCCTATCTTCGCTTACTCCTCCTGAAAGATACAGATAAGAAGTTGATAAGAGAGGCGATTTTTCAGACAAGACCGTTATGACACAGAACAAGGAATACAAGAAATGAAGAACTTCCCAGACTCTTACTATCTGCCTTAATCATCTCATTGGAGGTTAAGGATGAAATACTTGGTGAATATCGAGGATATGAAGCCTGATGAGGACGAGCGTTCCCTGAGGCATACGGTGAAGGATAGGCAAAGTGAGATTCTGAGAGACACCTATTTTCTCATCGATCCCGAGAGATCGCCCTCGAAAAATCTAAAAATGGGCTATACCATCGTTTATCCCACCGGGAGAACCACGGGCCATGCCCACGATGACATGGAAGAAGTCTATTTTGTCCTCTCCGGAAAAGGCAAAATGGTCATCGGGAAAGATGAGTTCGCCATTCAGACAGGAGATGCATTCTACGTACCTTTGGGAGAATTCCACGTTACCTATAACACGGGCATCCAGCCCTTAAAGATTCTCTGGGTAACTGGTGGGGTAGAAGAGAAGTAGAGGGAAGAAGGAATGGAAGATTATCTGATGCTTATCGACGGAGAGTGGGCCGATTCGAGCAGCGGAGAGTACATCGAGGTCATCAATCCTGCAACGGAAGAGGTCTTCGCCCGGGTTCCCAAGGCAAACGCGGATGAGGTCACCGGGGCTTTGAAAGCAGCCCAAAGCGCATTCCCACAATGGGCGAAACTCTCTCCAGAACAACGGGGGATTTATCTTTGGCGGGCAAGCGATATCCTGGAAAAACGAAAGGAGGAAGTCGGTCGAGTTCTTACCCAGGAACAGGGAAAACCTCTCAAGGAAGCAATTGGAGAGATAGAAAAGGTGATCGACATGCTCCGTTACTATGCCGAAGAGGGAAAGCGGGCCTACGGGCAGATTATTCCAAATACAGACCCAAGCTATCAAAGTCTGGTGATCAGGCAACCCATAGGAGTCGTCGCCGCCCTATCGCCGTGGAATTACCCGGTTGAGTTGACCGGGTGGAAGGCGGCAGCAGCCTTGGCAGCCGGCTGCACCATCGTTGCCAAACCTCCCTCTCTGACCCCTCTGTCCCCACTTAAATTCTGGCAGTGTCTATTTGATGCGGGTATTCCCAGGGGAGTGATCAATGCGGTAACGGGTTCGGGGGAGACCGTGGGCCGTCAACTCGTCCAGAGCCCTATTACAAAGAAGATTGCCTTTACAGGGTCCGTTGACGTCGGAAGGGATATCCTGGCTCAGTGCAGAGATATAAAGAAAATCTCTTTAGAGTTGGGAGGACAGTGTCCGCTTATCGTCGGCAAAAACTGTGATCTCGCAAACGGGGTAAAAGGAGCTGTGCGAAGGTCCTTCCGCAACGTGGGACAGATTTGCATTGCCATCAACAGGATATACGTCCACCAATCCATCTATGAGGTTTTCCTGGACGAGTTCGCCAAGGCGACCGGCAAGCTCATTATCGGCAATGGAGTCGAAAAGGATCCTTGCGATTTGGGCCCAATGGCGAGCCAGAAAGGTCTTAAAAAAACCAAACGGCACATCCAAGATGCCTTATCAAAGGGAGCCCGTTTAGTCTGCGGCGGGAAAAGGCCTGAAGGGAGAGAATTCCAAAAAGGATATTTCTTTGAACCTACCATTCTAGCCGACGCTAACCCTCAGATGCTCGTTATGACCGAGGAGACCTTTGGGCCTGTTGTTGGCGTGATGGCCTTTCAAACCCTTGATGAGGCGATAGGACTTGCCAACTCAACGCCATATGGCTTGGCTGCCTATGCTTACACCAATGATCTGCATGAAATGGCAAAGCTTTCCAGAGAACTGGAGGCCGGGAGTGTGGCCATTAACAATGTGGATGCAGGCATCATTAACGCTCCGTATGGAGGTTGGAAGCAGAGCGGTATCGGTTACGAACACGGTCATGAAGGGCTTGAGGAATACCTCCATCTGAAACACATTCGGATTCAGTATCGTGAACCTGTTTCGTGATCCATATCTACAATCCATTGAGGGGGTGTGTTCATGTCACGGCAGATCGTGATGGGCATTGACATCGGGACATCCGGATGTAAAACGTTACTCATTGACGGGCAGGGGCATGTGGTAGGCAGAGCCCTGGAAGAATACCCACTTTCCACACCACACCCAGGCTGGTCCGAACAGGACCCTGAGCACTGGTGGCAGGCTGTTAAGATCACCATCAAGCAACTCTTAGAAGGGTTTGATTCTTTTGGTGATATCAAGGTAATCGGTCTCAGCGGCCAGATGCACGGGCTGGTTGCCCTCGATAGAGATGGCCGGGTGCTTCGACCCTGTATCCTATGGAACGATCAGAGGACGGGAAAGCAATGCCAAGAAATACATGACAAGGCCGGAGGGGTTGATGGACTGTTGAAGCTCACCAACAATCGCATGCTTCCCGGATACACGGGGGGCAAGATATTATGGGTTCGGGAAAATGAGCCTCACTTATACGAACAGATCCGCATGATTCTGAATCCCAAGGATTATGTTCGCTACCGTCTGACAGGCGAATATGCCACGGAAGTGTCTGATGCCTCGGGAACCGGCCTGTTCAATGTGTCTGAAAGGGAGTGGTCTTATCGACTTCTCGAATTACTCGATATTTCGAAAGACCGGCTCCCTCGGTGTTATGAATCTCCTGAAATAACGGGTCAGATAAGCAGCAGTGTGGCCTCAGAATTGAGCCTTCCAGTTGGCCTACCTGTGGCTGGGGGTGGAGGGGATGCGGTAGTCCAGACCACGGGGACAGGCCTGGTTGAACCGGGTATTCTCGGCACGACGATCGGGACTGCCGGGATCGTGGCCATGGCCCTCAACCGGTGTTATGACAATCCCGAGGGAAAGCTCCAAGTCTTCTGCAACAACATGCCTAACAAGTGGCACACCATGGGGGTCACCCTCGCTGCCGGAGGATCCCTAAGGTGGTTTAGGGACAGTCTCGGAGGAACTGAAAGAGAGGTTTCTCGGTGGACCGGAGAGGATGTGTACGAGATCCTGGGTCGAGAGGCTTCCAAGTCCGAACCGGGCTCAGAGGGTTTGCTCTTCCTACCTTATCTCATCGGCGAGCGATGCCCCCATGCCGATCCCCGGGCCAGAGGGGCGTTTGTCGGCCTTACACTTCGCCATGACCGTTGCCATATTCTCCGGAGTGTCTTTGAAGGGGTAATCTTCAGCCTGAGAGACGTGGCAGAGCTGATCAAAGAGATGGGTGTGGCGATCACACAGATCCGCACTTCGGGTGGGGGAGCGCTCAGTGGCCTGTGGCGACAGATTCATGCGGATGTGTTCGGCAGCGAGGTTCTCACTGTGAGTGGCAGTGGTGAGGGTGGGGCTTATGGAGCCGCCTTAGTGGCCGGCGCAGGCGTCGGAGTTTGGCCTAGTGTAGAGATAGCCGCACGAGTGGTGAATGTAGAGACGAAAAATTCTCCAATTATGAAACACAGAGAGATCTACGACCGCCTTTTCCCGGTCTACCGCGACCTCTATATCGCCTTGAAAGAAAGCTTTGACCGAATCTCGGAGATTTACTTTTGATGGCTTCGTAAAAAGTCCAACTTCCGTTCGACATGCTCACGGCCCTGAGCAAAGCCGAAGGGCTGCGTTGCGCTGCATCCTTCGTCATTGCTCATTCCTCAGGATTTGCGCGCCTTGAATTTGGAGCTTTTTACTTTGCCATCGAATCTTGACTTTTTGCGAGATCATCACTTTTAGTTGGCCGCCGTTTGAAAGACGCCTTCCTCTCTATCTGTCAGGACTTATGGGGTTCCGCCAGGGCGGGATCGTTCGAATTCGAGACTATAAGAGGCGACTTCGTTTGTCAACTGGGCCTAGCAGCCAAAATCCTAAATGATCCGGTCAAGAAAACAATCCGAAGTAGCTAAACTGGTAAATACAATATTGCGAACACAAATAAAGGAATGTTTCTCGGTGAAAGCTGTGGCAAAGATAAAAGGAGATCCATGAGTTCCGGGCCAACTGTGGATATCAAGGACCTAACCCGAGGCGACCTTGAGAATTTTGTGTTCAAATTAGGCCAGCAAAGGTACCGGGCGAGGCAACTCATCAAGTGGCTCTACCAAAAGGGGGCGACCAATTTCCATGAGATGACGGACTTACCGAAAACCTTCCGCGAAACGCTGTGCCGAGTTGCTTTCATAAGTACTATAACCCCGAATCAAATTGAGACCTCTCGGGATGGGACGAAGAAATTTCTTTTTTCCCTGATGGATGGCAATAGTGTGGAGAGCGTCCTCGTCCCGGATGGGTCCCGGTTGACCCTCTGCATCTCCACTCAGGTAGGTTGTCCCTTAGGCTGCCGATTCTGCCTCTCAGGGAGTATGGGATTCGTTCGAAACTTGACTACATCAGAGATCCTGAACCAGATTCTGGCAGCCCAACGGCAAGAGGCTCCCAAAAGGAGGATAACCAATATCGTGCTTATGGGTATGGGAGAACCTTTGGCAAACTATGATAATACCGTTAAGGCCATCGAAATGATGCACTATGACCCGGGGCTCGGTCTCTCGGGGAGGCGTACTACCCTCTCCACATCGGGCCTCGTTCCAGAGATGGAGAGATTGATGGCGACCGAACTCCGCTTTGGATTGGCCGTTTCCCTCAATGCCGCGGATGACGATACCCGAAGTTATCTCATGCCTATCAACAAATCCCATCCATTGAAGGAGGTCATCGAGACCTGCCGGAGGTTTGAGCTCCGTCCACGGGAGAGGATTATCTTTGAATACGTCCTCATCGATGGCATCAACGATTCACCTCAGGATGCCCTACGTCTTGTCCACCTTTTAAAGGGTATTCCCTGCAAGATCAACCTCATCCCCTTCAACGAGTCGCCGGAGTCGGAATTCGCCAGGCCAGATGAGAAAAAAATCCTTAGATTTCAAATGATCCTTCTAGATCGATACATCGCGTGTATCATCAGAAAGAGCCGTGGCGGAGATATTTCGGCGGCTTGCGGACAGCTAAAGGGGACATTCTCACGGGTTCCGAACTCACCATGGGCCTCAGGACCTGTGCAATCGGGAAGATAAGGTTAGAAAGGGATTTCTCGGACCATTCTTCCCTTTACCTTGGCGTCCATTGCGGTCCTCGTTATCGCCACCTCCTGCAAGTCACTAATCATGTTTATCCCGAAATATTTCGGCTATATGCCGTCGGTCCATTGATCCTGAAACAAAGGGGTAACCCGCAAGAAAAAGCAGAGACTTAAAATGAGAAACGCCAAGTCGGAGGAGATTAAGTCCCTTGCGAGAGAAGAAGGAGTAGATTTTGTTGGAGTTGCTTCGGTGGATTGTGTGGAAACTGCCCTCATTCGCCGTGGTCCCCGCAGTGCACTTCCTGAAGCCTGTTCCGTGGTTGTCTTTGCCAAAAGAATGCTCACGGGGTCCATAGAAAGTCCGAGTAAGGAGGTTGTGACTTCCCAAAATTTGGCCCTTTATCGAGAGCTGAATCGGATCAGCTATGTACGAGGATGTTCCTTGAAGCAGATGGGCTTCTGGAATCTCTATCAGTCGCCTCAAGTGGGGCTGCATTATGGGTGCCATGCCTATATTAATGCTTGCACTGCAGGCGCCTCGAAACCGGGATAGGGGAACAGAAATACTATGTCGGGAAAATATTGTAGCTCAATCACCGGAGAGGGATTTTGCGAATGCCATGTCTTTCTGTGACTATTTAATTTAATTGAAAATTAGATATTTCAGGAGGGAACTTCATTGTCCCTCCGCTTCCATGCTTTCGAAGTGACCCTTTCGGGGTCGCAGGCGGGGAACACCCAACCCTTCCAGCCAAGTTTGGGTGCTGCCGTTACGCGGTGCTGCAGTGCTACGGTCGGAAGGAAGCAGGGATGAGGGTAGAGGTAAAAGGCAGGAGGAGGGGTTAGGCAGTAAGCAGTAGACAGGGTAAGGGAAGAGTGTGTTTTGGATTTCTCCTCCTAGATGACCCTTGTCCCTCAGATTACGCTCAGGGACAAAGGAATTCCCCAGAAAATCAGGAAACTCCAGTATTGAGGACTATTGACAAAAGAGATACGGATTGTACATTACGAATTATATTGATTTTTAAAGAAGGATAAGGTTCATGCCTAGATTCCTACTATTGGTCGTCTTTAGCCTCCTATTATTTCGGTGCACAATAGGAGGCATGTGCGCTAGGGAAAAAGAAGGAGGAAGCTCCCACCCACAAAAGGGCTCATTTCGGAAATTGGACGATGCCGGGCAGCAAGGGAAACGCACGAAACACACATTCGCTCCCGGAGAAGTGCTGGTTAAGTTTAAGGCTGGCGTTACAAGGGAGGGAATCGATGGGATTCAAGAAGCATACGGCTTATCGCTCATCAAACGTCTTGAGAGCATAGGGGTCTATCGGTTCAGAATACCCTCCGGCTCCACAGTTGAGGATATGGTGGATGCGTTGAATGAGGATGCTCAAGTCGAATACGCGGAACCAAACTACACGGTGGGTATCACCGTTAAATAGGAGGACAAACAAGGATGCAAAGAGAGGTCAAGGGGTGACAAAAATTGTTAAAATCCGCAAGGCCCCTCAATGGCCTCTCATTCATACGGACTTGGAAATTTCCACGCTTTATTTCAACCACTTACGAATTTACATCGCGCAAAGCTGCATCTTTCCACATTGGTATGATTTTTGCTTATTTTTGTGGTCAAATCCCATGATTGGGAAAAATCGTTAAAAATCGGCACGTTCCCGGAGTTTTGAAAATGAGTTGGTTTTGGTTATTTGTCCTCCTTATATCGCTGGTTTGGATGGTTGTGACAAACGTCCAATACCTCCAATAGCCTATGAGGGAAGCTGGTCCCACGAGGGAAGCTGGTCCCACGAGGGAAAAATCCCTTTTTTTCTTGGGTTCAGAATAAGAAAGCTAGATCGAAAAATTTATAAGTGCTTAAAATCATGGCAACAATCGATATTCAATGGCCACTTTAAAGGACTAAGATGGTCTCTATAGAAAACGAGGGGAAGATCCTTTTCATCACCTTTAACGTTCATGGGAAAAGACCGCTATTCAGGAACCCAAAGGCCTGTAGCTTTTTCCTCCATACATTGCGGTACTACAAACCCCAGTTGCAGTTTCAACTTCTCGGCTACGTGGTGATGGAGGATCACATTCATCTCTTGATGAGAACACGCCCCGATGTAAGTATCTCCGGCATTATCCAGAAGATCAAAGGTGCTTTCGGGCGAAAGTGGAAAATGATGAACAACTGGAAAGGACCCGTGTGGCAGAAGAGTTTCTTCAATTCAATTCTCCATGACGATACCTCTTTAAAACAGCAGCTGAATCAAATTCACAGTCATCCCGTGGCAAAAGGGCTTTCGCCTTCGAAAACGGGATATACATATTCAAGCGCCCGGGTGTATGAAGAGGGAATTGACGATTTCCTTACCGACAGGGTTTCGGTTTAACCCCACCGGGAAGTGAGGCCAAGATAATGCTCATCGACTCCCATGCCCATCTCGGCATGTCACAGTTCGACAGGGACCGAGATGAGGTGATCCAGAGGGCCATCGACGCAGGAGTCGAACTTATATTCACTGTGGGCACGGACATCGGGGATTGCCGAAAGGCAATTGAGATCGCAAGGGTAAATGAAAGGGTGTTCGCCATCATCGGAATTCACCCACACAATGCGAAGGAGGTCTATGAGGGAACCTACTCGGATCTCAGGGCCCTTTCTCAGGATGGAAAGGTGAAGGCCATTGGAGAGATAGGGCTCGATCTCTTCAGGAACTTATCCCCAAGGGATACTCAGATGGCACGGTTTCGAGAACAGATCCATCTCGCCAAGGAACTGGACCTTCCCATCGTGGTGCATGCCCGGGATGCCCAAAAGGAGGTCCTGACTATCCTTGGGGAAGAGGAAGCCAGGGAGGTCGGAGGTATATTTCACTGCTTCTCCGGTGATTATGATATGGCCAAATCTTGTACGGACTTAGGTTTCTTTATATCAATCCCCGGAATCATCACCTTCAAGAACAGCGCTAAACTAAGGGAGATTATCAAGAAGATTCCCCTCGATCGAATTCTGATTGAGACGGATTGCCCCTTTTTGGCACCAATGCCCTTCCGGGGTAAGAGGAATGAACCGGCCTATGTGAAGTTTACCGCTTTGAAACTGGCCGAGATGAAAGGGCTCCCCTTCGATGAAGTGGCCCGAATCACCTCAAAAAACGCGAAAAGGGTCTTTCGAGTGGATGAGGAGCTCATATGAACCCCGCCATCATCGTAGTCGACATGCTGAAGGACAATTTCAAGTATCGAAATTTTGCGCTCTATCCCTTACTGAGGATACTGAGCCTCGAGGACTTCCTGAAGGAATGGTGAAGGGATCCAGCGTTCAGGGGTCGCCAAATGATATTGACATGGTTACCCTTTTCTGATAGGTTTTGGCTTTAAGTATAAGAAATTCCAACTTTTTTGGGAAAGTGCATGCTCATACTTAAGCGATATTTTTGGGTTCTGTACCTGATATTCGCCGTGGCTTTCGCCTTCGTCGGAGCCGATATCCTCAAGGGAATTATCAATGAAAGGCTTCGCCCCCCACCTAAGGTCTCTGAAGGAAGGCCCCACAGGGTATCCAAGAAACAGGAAGAGAGAGACCCCTCCTTCTATAAGGTCATCCATCAGCGGGATTTATTCCATTCGGCCAAGGAGAAGGTGGCGGCAAAAAAGGGCGTCAGCATACCTAAAAAGGTGGTGATCAAAGAAGAAGCCCTGGAAAAGACACCCCTCAAGGTAAGACTGAGGGGAACCGTATACCGGGAACCGGGCAATTCCCTGGCCATCATCGAGGACACCAAAACGAGGAAACAAGATCTCTACCATGTGGGGGATTTTATTTTAGGAGAGGCCAAATTGATAGCGGTATCGAGGAATAAGGTTTACCTGGAGAGGGACGGCAAACAAGAGGTTCTGGAGGTTTATGAGGGGCCGGAGGTAAAGAAGGGTGAAACAGCAGAGGGCAAACCTCCGCAAAGAGCATCAGTGCCGACAGGTGCAGGGATCAAAAGGCTATCAGCGAATCGATACCGAATTCCCCCGGAAGACCTGGGAAATGCCTTCGAAAATATGAATCATCTCCTCACCCAAGTACGAATGGTGCCCAACTTTGAGGATGGTGAACCGGATGGTTTCAAACTGCTCTCCGTAAAGGACGGAAGCCTCGTCCACCGGTCTGGGCTCCGTGATGGGGACATCATAAAACGGGTTAACGGGATCGAGATGGACACACCCGAAAGGGCCTTCGAAATCTACGAGCAGGTCAAGAATGAGCCGGTCATAACCGTAGAGATCGTACGGGGGGGAAGACAAAGGACCTTCACGTATGAGGTAAGGTAGCGGATTTATGGTTTAAAACCAACCCTCTTTAAGAAGGAGTGGGGATCCATGAATAAGGATTGGCTGAAATCAAGATTATGGGGGCTCATAATCCTTTTCCTCCTCGTTTCCTTTATCGCCGTCCCATCGTCATGGGCCCAGAGGGGAGAGGAACGAATCTCCATCGATTTCCATGAAGCCGACATACACGCAGTCATCAAATTCATCAGCGAGTTGACGGGCAAGAATTTCGTGGTAGACAGCAAGGTCAAGGGGAAAGTTACGGTCATCTCTCCCACGAAGATCACCATCGAAGAGGCCTACAGGATGTTTGAGTCCATTCTGGAGGTCGAGGGGTACACCACGGTTCCCGCTGGTAAGGCGATTAAGATCATCCCGTCCAGGGAAGCCAAGGAGAAGGGAATCGAGGCTATCTCTCCGAGCGGAAGGGATTTCCTGGGCGAAGACCGGATCATCACACGGATCATCCACCTTAAGTTCATCGATGGACAGAGTCTGCTCAGTGTGATCAAGCCCTTGGTTTCAAAGGAGAGCAGCCTCGTATCCTATCCTTATACTAATGATATCATCCTCACCGACGTGGCCTCAAACATCAAGAAGATTCTCACCATCATTCAGGAGCTCGATGTTGAGGGCTTCCAGGAGGAAATATCCGTCGTCTCCCTGGAGTATGCCGATGCGAAGACCTTGGCGGCGGAATTGAAATCCATCTTCGAGGAGAAGACGAAGGCCCCAGTGGCTCCTGTCGCTCGAAGACCCCGTACCAGTCCCGGTGCTGCTCCCGCGGCAGGGAAGAGGATCATCAGGATCATCCCCGACGACCGAACCAACTCCATCGTGTTGGTCGCCAACGTGGATGATACCATTGTCATAAAAAAAGTCATAGGTGATCTGGACATCCCCGCGCCAAAGGGGAAGGGGAAGATCAACGTCTACTATTTAAAGAATGCCGATGCGGAAGAGATAGCCAAGGTGTTAACGGAGATCACCTCCAAGGCCCGACCCACCAAGGAACCCAAAAAGGGGGTCGAATTCGCGGGGGAGGTGATCATCACACCCGATAAATCCACCAATTCCCTGGTCATCACGGCCTCGCCCCAGGACTATGAGGTGCTGCGCGGGGTTATTGAAAAGCTGGACATCAGGCGCTTGCAGGTCTTCGTGGAAGGGCTGATCATGGATGTCAGCATGGATAAGGTGAGGGAACTGGGGGTGGAATGGCAACTTACCGATGTCGAATTCGATAGGAGTTTCCGGGATGCCACGATGAAGGGCTTCGGTGGAACGAGCTTTGGGGATATCAACCAGGCTCGGACCAACCCCTTCGATTTGACGGGACTCATCCTCGGGGCGGCCGATGGAACTATCAGCTTTGGAGGAGAAACCTTTTTAAACATCGCGGCATTGGTCCGTGCCCTTCAGACCGATTCCGATTTCAACATCCTTGCCACTCCCCACTTGCTGACCATGGATAACCAAGAGGCGGAACTCATCGTCGCGGAAAACGTCCCCTTCAAGGTGAGGACCACGGCGACGGCCAGCGGATTTCCCGTGGAGGAAATAGAACGAAAAGATGTGGGGCTGACCCTTCGGATTACTCCCCAAATCAGCGAGGGGGATTTCGTTCGGCTTGAAATCTACCAAGAGATCTCAAATGTCTCAGAGAAACAGATCGAGGGGGCGACAGACCTGGTAACCAACAAGAGGTCGACAAAAACTACCATCGTCGTTAAGGACCATCAGCCGGTCGTCCTCAGTGGTCTGCTCCAGGATACCGTTGATGACGCTATCCAAAAGGTTCCCTTTCTAGGTGACATCCCCTTAATGGGGAACCTATTCAAGGCAACTAAACATACGGGGCGCAAGAAGAATCTCCTCATCGTCTTGACACCTCATATTATCCGCACCGCCAGTGACCTGGAGGGCTACTATGAGGAAAAGAAGGATGAGATGAAGAAGATCCAGGAGGAAAGTAAAGCCCGGAAGGGTAAAGAGGATGTAGGAATCGATATAGATCAATTCCTCAAAAACCCAGCCCCCATGGGGGAGGATGAGTCGAAGTAGCGTTTCGTGAATTCGGGGAATTGTCCCCGTGTAAAGTGTCGAGATATTGAACAGTGGAAGGGAAAAAACGGGAAAACCCCCATCTCATGGAAGATCGGATTCGAACCCTTAAGGATTGGCTTTCCCAGATCCAGGAGAGCAAAGAGGGAAAAAAGGGGCGCATTATCAGTATCTGCAATCAAAAGGGAGGGGTAGGCAAAACCGTCACCGCCATCAACCTCTCCGCATTCCTGGCTGCATATAGGCAGAGGACCCTATTGATGGATCTCGATCCCCAGGGCCACTGCGGCCTTGGACTGGGCATCGATGTCGACAGCTTGGATAGATCCATTTACGATACCTTCTTAAACGGAACCCGTAACCTCACGGATACCATTCTCTCCATAAAGCCTCATTTAGATATCCTCCCCTCCAATATAGAACTGGCGGCCTTGGAAAAGGAGTTGGTTAACGATTCCCATCGCACGACCAAGCTCGTCGACAGACTGCAATCGATAAAGCACCTCTACGAATACATCGTCATTGACTGCCCTCCATCTATAGGGCTACTCACCATCAACGCCTTGGTGGCAAGCCACATGGTCCTCATCCCCGTCCAATCCTCCTTTTTCTCTTTGCATGGGCTCGAAAGGATCCTGGAGACCGTTGGGACGCTGACGGAGACCCTCTCGTTGGACATCAAGGTCTATCTCCTCTTGACCCTTTTCGAGGGAAGACTTCGGGAATCATGGATCGTCAGGGAAAAGGTAAAATCTGCTTTCGGTAAACACCTTTTGAACTCCGTCATCCGGAAGACTACCAGACTAAATGAAGCCACCCGAAGGGGAATCTCCATCCTGGAGTATGAACCCCGGTCGATGGGCTGCTACGATTACCATCAACTGGCCAAGGAGATCATGGAAATTGAATAAAGACGAACAGGAACTTCAATTCACCGAAAGATCTAAGAAGAGGGTTAAGAATGTTGTCCTGAGGTTCATTGAGGGCACTCATCCCCAGGATCCCGGGCAAACCAAAACAGAGCAAGTCATCGACGAAGCACCTCCCCCCAGTCCGGACAAGGCAACTGCACCGGAGCAGAAGGACGAATTCCTCCCTTCGAATTTGGAAGAGGTTGCGCCCGTAGATAATGCTAAGGATGACCATGAAACGCATTTCATGTTATCCGAGGACACGGCACGGAAATTGAGGGATAAACCCCTGGGGGAAATTCTGCTTCAGCTTTCCGCCCTTAAACGTGGACAACTGGAGGAAGGGCTGAAAATCCAAGAGGAGAAGGGAGGAAGACTCGGGGATATTTTGATTAAGCTAGGCCATGTTACGGAATCCCAGGTATTGTACGGCTTGAGCCTCCAGATGGGACTGCCGTTTCTCCGAGATATTGAGATAGAGGATGTGGATTCGGAGATCTGCTCGGCCCTGCCCATCCACTTCGCGAAGAAGCACGGCATCCTGCCAATCAAGCACGATGGAGATGGGGTGTTGGTGGCTACCTCAAATCCCCTGGATATCTATCCGTTGGACGACGTGAGAATCCTCTTGAATCAAGAGGTGAAGCCGGTGGTCACGCTGCCAGGGGCTATCATCGATGCTATCAATCGCGCATATGATCGGGATGCCAATGCGGCACAGCAGATTATCGAGGACTTCGACGAGGATAGCCTCGATATCATAAGCAGTGCTTTGGAGGAACCCGCCGATCTCCTCGATGCATCCGATGAGGCACCGGTGATCCGTTTAGTCAATTCGACCCTTTTTCAGGCCGTTAAACAGAGGGCGAGCGATATTCACATCGAACCCTTCGAAAAAGAGCTGGTCGTCCGTTACCGCATCGACGGAATCCTCTATAATGTACTGACCCCTCCCAAGCGGATCCAGCCGAGCATCACTTCCAGGGTTAAGATAATGGCGGGGCTGAACATCGCCGAAAAGCGACTCCCGCAGGACGGCCGAATTCGAGTCACCATCGCCGGGAAGAACATCGATATCCGGGTTTCCGTCATTCCGACTGCCCATGGGGAACGGATTGTAATGAGGTTGTTGGACAAAACCAGTATTCTGTTAAAGCTGGAGGATATCGGGTTCTCGGCTGACAAGCTGAAGCGATTCAATCGGTTGATCCATAGCCCCCATGGGATTATCCTCCTCACCGGTCCCACGGGAAGCGGCAAGACGACAACCCTGTATGGAGCCCTTACCAGGATCAATTCCCCGGACAAGAACATCATCACCGTAGAGGATCCCATCGAGTACCAGATAAGGGGAATCGGCCAAATCCAGGTCAACCCCAAGATTAACCTCACCTTTGCCAATGGATTGCGGTCCATCCTCCGCCAGGATCCGGACGTGATCATGGTCGGAGAGGTGAGGGATCTGGAGACAGGGGAGATAGCGATACAGGCATCCTTGACGGGGCACTTGGTCTTCAGCACCCTCCATACCAACGACTCAGCGGGAGCCATCACCAGGCTCATCGACATGGGCATAGAGCCCTTTCTGGCATCGTCCTCGCTGATCGCCATCATGGCCCAGAGACTGGTCCGAATCGTCTGTCCCGACTGCCGTCAGAAATACTCCCCTGGCGAGGAGGAGTTGAGGGAGATCGGAATGGATTCCGCGCTGGCAGGGGGAAGACCCCTTTACCGGGCAATTGGGTGCCAAAATTGTCTGGGAACGGGGTACCGCGGAAGAACAGGAATCTTCGAGCTTCTGGTCTTGGACGATGATATCCGCACCCTCATCCTCAAGAATTACGACGCCAATACCATCAAAAAAACGGCGACCGAGAAGGGGATGCTGACCCTCCGACAGGATGGGGCGAGGAAGGTCCTCCAGGAGATTACCACCATGGAAGAGGTGCTCCGGGTAACTCAGGAGGACGTTGTTTCCCAGTGAGGAGAGGGGATCCGTGGCCGTCTACGAATACAGGGGCCTGGACCAGGCGGGGAGGGACATCAAGGGGATCATCGATGCGGACAGCCCCAGGCTGGCAAGGGCTAAGCTCAGAAGGTCGGGGATCTTCCCCACCGAGATCCTAGCGGATAGGTATCCGAGAAAAGCGGTAGCTGAGCCTGTCTCCATCGGGGCGCTGTTTGGCCGCATAAAGATACAAGATATCTCCATCATGACCCGCCAGATGGCGACCTTGGTGGGAGCGGGTCTTCCCATCGTGGAGGCCTTAACCGCCCTTATAGACCAGACGGAGAATGTCCGCCTCAAGAAGGTGATCACTCAAGTTCGGGAGAGTGTAAACGAGGGAAGCTCCCTGGCGGATGCCATGAGTCGATTCCCAAAGGTCTTCTCGGAACTCTACGCCAACATGATCAATGCGGGGGAGTCCAGCGGTGCCCTGGATATCGTTCTCAGGAGGTTGGCCGATTTCATGGAAAATCAGGTCATGCTGAGAAATAAGGTTCTGTCCACCCTGACCTATCCCATCATATTGGTACTCGTCGGCATCGCGATCCTCTCCTTTCTCTTGGTCTCCGTGGTTCCCAAAGTGGTCAGGATATTCGACGAACTAGAGCAAGCCCTCCCCACCCCCACCTTGATACTGATCTCGGTTACCGACTTCCTGAGGGATTACTGGTGGATACTGCTGATGATAGCCGTTGGAGGCATATTTGCCCTTAGGCAATATGCAGCCACGGGAAGAGGTCGTCAAATCTATGATCGCATAATTCTCAAGATCCCCATTACGGGAAAGCTGTTGAGGATTGTCGTAACAACTCGTTTCACAAGGACTTTGGCAATTCTCCTCAATAGCGGCATCCCACTGCTCCAATCTATGGATATTGCGAAGGCCGTCGTCAACAACGCGGTCATTTCAGGTGCAATCGAATCGGCGAAGGAGAGTATTCGCGAGGGGGAGTCCATCGCGGAGCCCCTTCGGAGGAGCAGGGTCTTCCCATCCATGGTTACCCATATGATCGCCGTCGGGGAAAAGACGGCCGAGCTGGAACAGATGCTCTTTAAGATCTCCGACGCCTATGAAAATGAGGTTGAGACGACGATCTCGAGGATGACCTCCCTTCTCGGTCCTGTCGTCATTCTCGTTCTGGGCGGAGTCGTCCTCTTTATCGTGCTGGCCATTCTCTTGCCCATGTTCGAGATGAACCAAATTGTACGATAACCATTGGAGGTTCCTATGACGCCGAGAGTACTAAGACGACACGGTGGATTCACCTTACTCGAAGTTTTGGTCGTAGTGGCGATCTTGGCCATATTAGCGACTATCATCGTCCCCAAAATCATGAAACGCCCCGAGGAGGCGAGGCGTACCAAGGCCATTATGGACATCAAGGCCATAGAGACAGCCCTCAATCTCTACCATTTAGATAGTGGGGTCTACCCCTCAACCGAACAGGGTCTGGAAGCCTTGGTAACGAAGCCCACCACCGGTGTGATCCCCAAGAACTGGAAGGAGGGGGGTTATCTGGATAAGGTTCCCAAAGACCCCTGGGGAAATCCCTTTGTCTACCTTTCCCCCGGTTTGCATAAGGAGTTCGATCTGGAATCCTTTGGATCCGATGGGGTCGATGGGGGCGAAGGAAAGGATGCCGACGTAGAAAATTGGAACATCGATTGATCCCCTGCGGGGCGGGTAACACGGTGATGACCCCCAGAGTCGATGACGTAGAGAAGGGTTTTACCCTCATCGAGCTTTCCGTGGTCCTCCTCGTCCTAGCTGTAGTCCTGGCATTTGTGACCCCTCGCTTTCGGGAGCTCACCGAGTACGACATCAAGACGAGCTCCCGTCGATTGGCCGGGACTATCAGATACCTCTTTAACGAAGCCTCAATACGACATACCCATTACCGGCTCAATTATGACCTGAAGGAACGCGAGTATTGGGTGACCTACTTGGATGAGGAGAGGCAGTTTAAAGAAGATCCCTCCATCCTCTCCGCCCGGGTTAGGCTTCCCGGCACTGTCCATTTCGAGGATATCGTAACCCAACATGCGGGAAAGGTTTATGAGGGGAAGACCTTCACCCAGTTCTTTCCAATCGGTTGGGTCGAGGAGACTATCATCCATTTGGGAGATACAAGGGAACGCCACTATTCACTGTTGGTCATGCCCCTTACGGGAAAGGTGAGGATCTATGACCGGTACGTGGAGTTTGCGGAGAGAAGATGAGGGAAGGAGCCCTCGTGGGTTCACCCTTCTCGAGGTACTCATCTCCCTCGCGATTGTTGCCATTGTCTTGATTACCTGTCTGAGAGCGCAAAACCAGAGTATTCGCCTCTATCAGCTCTCAAGGGATCTGACCATTGCCACGATTCTCGCCCGCCAGAAGATGGGCGAAATTGAATTGACGGGGTTTCCTGAATTGGAGGAGGAGGAGGGCGATTTCGAGGATGCATTCCCCGAGTTTACCTGGAGACAGAGGGTATCTGAAACCCCCTTTGAGGAGGCGAGGCGGGTCGACCTGTCCATCATATGGAAGGAGGGAACCCGGGAGAGAAGCGTTGACGTGATCGCCTATATCACTAACACCAAAATGGAATAGGTATGTGTTATAGGTCCTTACCGCAGAGAAGATTGAACGATCTCCCGGTGAGAGGTCCCCTTTTGGCGACCACCGCCGGATTTACCCTCTTAGAGATTATGATCTCCATCGGTATCCTCGTACTGGTCCTGGCCATGGTCTACAATGCCTTCAATTCCAGTATCAAGGCCTTTGCGACGATTGACGCCCACGGAGATGCCTATGGGGAGGCCAGGCTCACCTTGAACCGAATGTCGGAGGAGATCGGGAGCATCTATCTGTCAGAGCACAACCCCAACACGGGCCTCTTGGGGGAGGATAAGGATGAGGATGATCTCCCCTTCGATTCCCTCCACTTCACCTCCCTGTCCCATATTCGATGGATAAAGGATAGCAGGGAATCCGAGCTCTGTGAGATCGGATACTTCCTCGAGAGGGACCAGGAGATGGAAAAATCCTTCCTCTTCAGGAGGGAGGATTGGAATGTCGATGGAACCCTCGAGGAAGGGGGAATAGCCCTGGAACTGGCAGAAGGAATTGAAGGGCTGAACTTCAGGTATTACGACGGAGAAGAATGGGCTGACGATTGGGATTCGAAGGCGAAGGGTGGGCTCCCCAAGGCCATTGAGGTCGTTCTCCTCGTGGAGGATCCGAACGGGAACCGGATCCCATTGTCCAGCATCATCACCGTTCCCATGGCAGGAAGGTAATGTGATCGACGTCTTGCGGAAAAGCGAAAAAGGGGTTGCTCTCATCTTAACCCTCTTAATTGCGGCCATCTTGGTTACCCTCGTTGTCGAGACGAACTATTCAACCCAAGTGGATGTGAGGATTGCCGGAAATGTGAGAAATGATCTCCAAGCCTCCTATCTTGCCAAATCCGGGGTCAATATCGCCGTCTCCTATCTCAAATACGATGGACAGAACACCGATACCGATAACCTCGACGAGGATTGGGCAAAATCCTATCCACCCATTCCCGTTGGTGATGGGTTCGTAAACGTAATGATAGAAGATGAAAACGCGAAGATAAACATCAACGAGGTCGTGAAACTCGGCAAGGAGCAGGAAAAGATCGTTGGAGCCCTATCCATCCTATTTGAGAGTGCCGACGTCGATATCGGAATTCTCGATTCCATTATCGATTGGATCGACCCAGATCATGATCTCCGACCAGACGGAGCTGAGGGTCCCCACTATGGGAGCCTGGATACCCTCTCAGAGCTCCTCATGATCAAGGGTGTTACGGACGAAGTATACGGGAAGATTTCCAAACATCTCACCATCTACTCCGATGGGAAGATTAACATCAACACTGCCAGTACTGATGTTCTGGTGTGCCTTGACGATGAAATCGATGACGGCATCGCGGAAGGGATCATCGGATTTCGAGAGGAAAAGCCCTTTGATACGAAAGACGAATTGAAGGATGTCCTCAACGACGATGAGCTCTACAAGCGGATCGAGGATATGATCACCGTCCAAAGCAATGCCTTCAACGTGGTCTCCATTGGGAGGGTCGAAAGGGTGGAGAAGGTGGTTCGAGTTGTTGTCCATCGCGAAGGGGGCACAATTTCCTACCGTTACTGGAGGGTTGAATGACCCCGTAGGGAGTTGGCCTGATCACCTATGATTCCGATATGGAGATGAGAGAAAAGATCAGAAGGGCCCTGGCAGGTCGGAAAAGGAGGGTTATACCTCAGGGCCCACGCACACAAGCGGCAGTGCTCGTTCCCCTATTCCAAAAGGGAAGTCGATATCACGTCCTCTTCACCAAACGGACCGATCGGGTGAAACACCATAAGGGGGAGATTTCCTTCCCCGGGGGGGTGGTCGATGAGGACGATGAAGATGTGGAGGCCACGGCCTTGCG
>SMTZ1_10000528_pt1 | contig 35949 bp, 22 predicted proteins | sample DeeMarSWOR136_30_FD_25667 | JGI IMG/M metagenome (IMG submission 25667)
AAGGACTAGATATGTAGCTAATGAAATTGTTAGTATAATGGTTGAAATCAAAATTATTTGAAATATTAAGACATCTTCTTTAGGTGAAACAGCGGTAACTGTTATTTTTAAAGACTTTATTATATATTCATCCCCAGCAAATCCTAAAATAGTGATTGAAAAAGAACCACTAGGTATGTTTTTTAATGTTCCTTCATATATACCATCTCCATCTATATCCTTCAAGTCAAAAACACGTTGATTCCAAGTATATTTTACTTCTGCCCCTGTAATTAAATCACCAAAATCAGTATTATTTAAAATAATTTTAAGTTTTATATCATCACCAGGCTTAACTACATACAACAACTCTCCTCCCAACGTAGATATCTCTACATTAATAGGTCTAATCTCTATGCGTAGGTCTTCAGACTGAAATTGATAATTTTCCTTTTCAGCTATGAGAGTTAATAATTTTACTCCAACATTTAATTCTGAAGTATTTATCGAAACTGAATAATGATTAAAACTAGTATTTTCAATCAAATTAACTGAAAAATCCCCAGATAATCGTATCTCAGCTTCATCTATATGAATTCCCTGTGAATCTTGGTAATTGATTGTTAAATTTAAAATAGTGCCTATGGGAATTTCAATTGTTGGATCAATTGATTTATTTATGTCATTAAAGAAAATGGTTAATTCACTCGTACGCTCAGTTATTTGGAGGATTGTCCGAATAAAACTAGGAGTATAATAAGTTAAATTTGCTACTACGAAGAGATAGTAAATTCCTTGTCCTATTTCAGAAACATTTAATATTGCACTATATTGTTGTATTGAAGGATATTCTTTTAAATCAATAATAGATTCTCCAATCATTACTTTTATTATAGCATCATTCAAATGCTTTTGTTGAGCATCTTTATACTTTACAGTAATGTTTACTTGCTCCCAATATTCAAAAAAAAGTAATTCATCTTCAAACCTTTGAATTCCATTGAAATATAATTCTAAATGAGTATCTAGCTCATTTATTAAAATCCTAACTGGAATAGACTGGGGAATAAATTCCTTTGCTCCTATATTAATAATTAAAGTGAATAATTTTACAGGAACAATTCCAGGACCAGAAGCGTTACAAATTAACGCATATCTACCTTGGGCAATATGAATGAATTGAAAATCACCATCCCAATCAGTAGAAAGAGTGTCTGCATCTATCCCTTCTCCAGTAAATTTTGCTGCGTAGCTAAAATATATTGTGAAATTTGATTTATAAGATGCATTTGTAATAAAATCATTATCTGCAATAAGATTTGTTTGTTTAATCACCTGTATTGTAATATTTACTTCAGTACTAGCATAAAATGGAGAATTTGCAAAAATCGTAATTGTATTATTTCCAGCTTTGGCTCCAATGGAATTAAATTCAAGTAAATAAAAGCCAGGGCTTATTTCATCGAAATAATTTGGGATACTTGGATTAGTGAAATTAAACATGTAGATTGTAGCATTTTCTATAGCATCAAAAGTTTCAAAATCATTGTAATAGATTTTAATATTTAATGGAGTTCCCTCAATATTATTTTTATAATAAGCGTGTTCAGGAGTTAATTTAGAGTAATGTTTAACAGCAAAAGTTTTATAGATAATACCTGTTTCATTTATGCCATTTGTAGCATATGAATTATTCCATGTTACAATTGCTTGATAATAACCTATTTCATAATTTGGAGTGATATCAGGTATTTTAAAAGCTTTAAAATGAACGTAACCGTTTGAATCAAGTTGTACAAATTGATTTTTATCCATCCAAATAGATCCATTTGGAAATCGTATCTGAAGATATGCTTTAGTATATTGAATGTAGTTAGCAATTACAGGAGAGCTTTTAATTTTTGCAGTAATATTAACATATTCTCCACTCAAAAATTCAGTACTTCTAACCCATGAGCCCGTAACATTATTATAGTTAATTAAATCTTCGAAATAATTTGGTGAAATCGCTTCAAACTTCCAAAATCCATCAGGAGTGCTTGAAATATCGTCTATTGGTATAGATAATACACCAATAGTTGAATTATTGCAGAGATCGATGATATTAGTTGAAGGATTTTGTGGTTCAAATACTGATGTTATGTTAAAATCGTTTGGAATTTCAAGTTTCATCTCTGTTTCAGAATACAATGTTGGAACAGCAATAAACGCATAAAATTCCCAATTTACTACACTTGCATTATTAACATAAAATTTAGTTCCAATTGAAGTCGAATCTGTTTCAAAATTTGTTTCGGGAGTATGCTTTTGCACATACAAATTTAAGTCCGTTTTTAACTCAACTTTATAAGATCCTAATTTGCTAATATCTTCACTGCTAAAATTAACATAAATGTTTTCAAATTGCCAGTTTCCCTCCATTTCAGCTTGTCCTTTACCCCATCCGATATCTTGTATGTTGGTTGTTTGATTTATGGTCAATTGAAGGTTTGATGGAAGAGCTTCTGTTTTTGTTATTAATTCCACATTATCAAAATAAAGCCTTTGAAAATCTTGATTCATGAAACCATTATAATTCCCTCCTCCTAAGGATTCTAAAACAATTCTGATATTGATTAGTGTCTCATTTATTGGCCCAATAGGAAAGACTCTGGATGAATTTGTCCATAATTTTTGAGGGATTGTAAAACTATGCCAAGTAGCAGAGCCAAATCGCCATAATGAAAAAGTACCAATTGAATACACCTTTAAATTATTAATATAAACAGCAAAAGCCCATGAGTTAAACCGCATCAAATGATCGGGATATATATTAAATTTTAATTTGCTATCTATGACTCTTCCACGAGGAATGTTAATAGTACTATTCCACCAACATTCATCCTGTGGATCGTATGTATACCATGGAGGTATGACAGTATTGTCTCCATCTAATCTTAATTCTAAGCAATCCTGCCCTCCTATATTGTTCAAATAATTTCCACTCATTAAATTATTACCCTGACCTGTATCATTATATCCAAAGGTCCAATTTTGATATTCATTTTTTATCCAGTCTGAATCATCTTCACCAGCATTATCAGTGCCATTGTCATTTCCGAAATTAAATGTACCATTATTCCAATTTCTCTCATCTGTTAAATCATTAATTGTTGCATTTAATTTTGTTCCCTCCCAACCAGTACCTAGAGGGATACTAGTTATGTCATATGAGCCTTCGGAAAAACTTAGTGATAAATCTTTATCAGTTCTATTTGCCCAATGAGTTAAATTCAGTGGAGCTCCAATTCCATTAAAACTATTTTCACGGGTTAAATCTTGCAGGCGTAAGTTCTCTTTCTCAGTATCCTTCTGAAATTCTTCAAAATCATTATAAACTCCAAAATTTTGATTTATAAACCAATTTTGAAATATTATGTTAAAAGATGAAATAACTAATATACAACTAAACACCAGAGAGATTTTTTTTCTTTTAATCAATTTTACGCACCTCCACCTTTTTCATTAATAGGCATATTTGAAGTTGGCTTTATTTCTTTCTCTGGACTTTTTTTTAGATCAATTCTTTGTTTTGAAGGTTTCCCATGTAAGAATTTAGATGTTTTACTCAATTCCTCATTGTACTTTAAATTAAATCCCTTTTCACGACTATTAATTTCTATTTTTGGTGCTTTTTTTTGTCTTAATGTGCGTCTAAACTTCCTAATTTTTCTCACTACTTTAGGAAATCTAAAAATTCTCCAATATAATACCATATATCCTCCAACTATAGAAGCTGCTACAATGCCAATTATTATTCCAATCTGAAAGAAAAATATATTATCAGAAGGTTTTGTCACAATTAATGTAATTTTATAACTCTGAACATCATAATCATCGCTAAGATAAGCGATAATTATTATATCATATGAACCAAGTGGTAACCCTGGTATTGTAACTTCATAAATTCCATCATTTTCGGGATCTAATAACGTTCCATTACCGAAAACCCAACTATAGTTAACAGAAACTCCTATTATACTATTATTAAGATCTAAATTAAGTAATCTTACACGTAACGTAATTTCTTCTCCAGGTTTCATGTGAAATACTGAATCACCAGACACAGATATAATTTCTGTTCTTATCCTTTTCACTTGAATTCTTATAACATCTGATTGAAATTCATAATTAGGACGATATGCTGAAATAGTCAATAATTTAACACCAATATCAAGATCATTTGTATCAATTATAATTGAATATTGCTCCAAGGATTCATTTTCAACTAAATTGGCAGTATAATCACCAGTTAAGTGTACAAAAGCGTTTGGAATATGATTTCCTAGGAAATCATAATACTTTATTGTGATATTAACAAATTGGGATATCCTTATATCAACTGAAGGATCTTTAGTTTTATTCACTCCATTAATAAGAATTTGATAATTTGTTTGGCTTTCTATTATTTCAATAATAAATGGAATTGAACATGGCTCATAATTAATCTTATAGGCAGTAATAATTAAATTATCGAGGCCTCGTGCCAAGTCTATAGCATTCAAAATTATACTATATTGTTCAAATGATGAATCCTCTTCCAAGTTTTTTGTAAATTCTTTCCCTGTAATATTAACCGATGCATTACTTAGATGTTTACCTAATATGTCTCTATATTGAATAGTAATATTCATTTGTTCCCAAACGCCAATAACAAGCACAGTGTTAGGTTCAGTTGGAGCTCCATCTAATTTTAAATTTATTGTAGAATCTAATTCTGTAATAAATACTTTTATTTGAACTGTTTGAGCTTCATATTTAAAAGCATCAACGTTAATATTAAATGTATAGAGTTTTCCTGCGATGTATCCATGTCCTGAAGCATTACATGTTAAATTATATGTTCCTTTAGAAATTTTTACAAAATGATAATCTCCTCCCCAATCTGTAGATATAGTGGATGGATCGATAGTTAATCCAGTATTATTATCAATATAATCAAATTGAACTGTAAAATTTGTTTGATACTGGATACCTTCAAAGAAATCTTTATTAACAATAAGATTTGTCCTATTTATTAATTCAATAGTAATATCAATAATTTTATTTACATAATAGGTCGAATTAGCATAAATTTTTATTGTGTTATTACCATAATCAGCACCATTTATGTTAAACTCAAGAAAGTAATAACCTGGACTAATTTCACTAAAATTTTGCATTACTGAAGGTATATCTAAATTATATGTGTAGATTTTAGCGCCTTCTATAGCTAAATTTGATTTTAAATCATTAAAAGTAACTTTCAAGTTAACGGTTGAGTTTTCAAAATTATCTTCATAAAAATGTTTTTCAGGTGTTAGTTTAGATTCATGAATAACTTTAAATGTTTTATAGATGATTCCTGTTTCATTTAAACCATTTGTTAAATAAGAATTATTCCACATAACAATTGCTTGATATTCTCCTACTTCATAAGTAGGTGGAATCGTTGGAATTTGGAAATAATTAAAATTAACATTTCCAGAGGAATCAACAAAGGCAAATTGATCTCTTTTTGACCAAATAGTTCCATTTGGAAATCGTATTTGAAGTTTAGATTGAGTATTTTGAATATAACTTGAGATCTCAGTAGAATTATATATTTTTGCCGTAATATTTACATATTCTCCACTCAAAAATTCATTTTTTTGAATCCATGAACCTGAAGCATTATTAAAAAACATCAAATTTTCACAATAATTTGGAGAAATTGCTTCAAATTTCCAAAATCCATCAGGTGTAACTGAGATATTATTCACAGGTATTGATAATTCACCTGTGGTTGAGTTGTCACATTGCTTTAAAATATTTTGAGCCGGATTTTGAGGATCATAAACAGATGTTATATTTATATCGTTAGGAAATTCAATCTTCATTAATGTTTCACTATACCCAATCGGTACTTTTACTCTGCTATAACTAACCCATTTAACTGAACTATCATTAGATACAGAAAATTTTGTTCCTAATGAAGCAACATTAGTTTCATAATTGCTTTCTGGAAGATTTTTTATTGTGTAAAGATTTAAATCTGTTTTAAGCTCTATAGAATAAGAACCTAATGTGCTTTTATCCTCACTACTAAAATTTACATAGAGTTTTTCATTAAAATCTTCCCAGTTTCCTGCAATTTCAGCATCTCCTTTACCCCATTCAATATCTCCTACAAATGTATCATTTAGTTTTAATTTAATATCTGATGGTTGAACTTCTGCTTTTGGGATTAATTCAATATTATCAATTAAAACTTGTTGATAATCAATATTTTCACCATCCTCAAATCCATAACCAGCACTTTCTGCAGAATATTTCAATGCAATCTCAATAAATGTGTCAGCATCATTTAAAAAAGGCGTAGAATAGACATTTGATGTGTTTGTCCAAAGTCCTTGAGGTATAGAAAAATTATGCCATGAATTCGTACCCATCTGTTTTAATGAAAAAATGCCTATTGAATATATTTGAATGGAATTAATAGAAACTGTTAATTCCCAAGAATTAAAACTAATTAAATGAATCGGATTAACTTGAAATTTTATGACACTATCAATTACGCGTCCTCTTGGTATATGGATTGAACTATTCCACCCACATTCATCATTTTCATCATAACTATATCTATACCACCTTGGATCGCCACCAGTATCATTATATCTATCTCCATCCATTCTAAGTTCTAAACAATCATGTCCTGCACTAATAAAAACTGTACTGTTTATATAATTTCCAGACATATTATTTTGGCTATCTACATCAACCTCATTAAAAGTCCAGTTTTGAAAATCATTAACAATATCATCAGTATCATTTTCACCTGGATCATAAGTGGTATCATCATTTCCAAAATTAAAAGTTCCATTGTTCCAATTTCTTGTATCATACAAATTTTCTATATTAGCACTTAGTTTATACCCTATCCACCCTGAATAAAGCGGAATATCTACTAAACTGTATGATTCTTCATTAAAAGTTGTACTTAAATCATAATTGGTTCGATTAGCCCAATGAGTTATGTTCCAGCTCTCACCAATTCCACTATAGGTGTTATCGGCACTAAGACTCTGACTTTTCAAGTTATTATTATCATCGAAAGTCATAGGATTATTTTCAGATTGAGTCTTATTATATGATGCATGATCTTTTTTAGAAGAAAAAGTTGCCGTACTAAGAAATAAACATAAACTAATTAAAGATAATATGATTAATCTTTTCTTAATTTTTAATGGTTTAACCACAGTTTTTCCCTAATTATAATAACATTTAATTTATAATTTATTTAATCTTAAATTGAGATATATTCTTAACTAAATTTAATTGAAATTACTTTAATATAAATATATTACCATATTTTAATTGAGAATCTTAAATTGTTTGTTTCAAATATAGAAATTATAATATTTTGAGGTAAATCTAATTAATTATTAATTTTTGTCTTTTTTTAAGATTATTTACTAATTTATCTAATTCTTATTCTTTTTCACTTAATTACCTATATAAGTCCATCTAGAACCATTTTATATGCAGATAGTTCTGTTGAAAATAGTATTTCAATATTTCTTTATAAAAAATATAAATTTTTGAATGAGGGAGCTATTAAGATTTATTTATACTTTAAAGTATTATGAAGTCTTAGTTTTAGAGTTCATACAGAAATAATTAAAAAGGAGATTATTTATTTATTTAAAACTATTTACTTTCTTCTGGTTTTTTCAATGTTTCATCTAATTCAGCTTTTTTCTCTAAAGATTTCTTTATTAAATCATCTTCTTCTAGCTCTTTTTTTGGTGTAGTAGGTTTATATTTGAGGGGAGGCAATGGTTTTTGCTCTTCCTCCTTTTTAGGTTTTTCTTTACGAAGTGGAGGTTTTAATCTTAAGAAACGAGATGTTTTACTTAACTCTGTGGAATAAATAGAGTTGAAAGCGACTTCACGATTAACTATACTAATATTTGGAGCTGATTTACGCCTTAAAGTTTTTCTGAATTTCCGTACTTTTCTAACAGGTTTTGGAAATCTTAAGATTTGTTGATAAACAATAATATATGATGTTAAAACTCCAGCTGCTATAGAAGTGCCAATTATTAAGCCCTGATACAGTAATACATTTTGCTCTTTTCTAATAACACTTAAAATAATTTCAAAGGGCTCAAAATCATATTCATCACCCAAATAAGCATAGATCGTTATAACAAATGAACCAACTGGTACATCTCGTATCACACCTTCATATATACCATCATTATCCGGATCTGTTAAATCTCCTTCATCATATTGCCACCTGAAGGTTACAGATGCTCCTTTAATAGTACCTCCAAAATCCAAATCATATAAAACGACTCCAAATCTGACATTTTTGCCTGGTTTTGCAGAAATTGTTGTTTCTCCTGAAACTGTGGTAATATTAGTATTAATGCGTCTAATATTAATATATATTTTTTGAATGGTATATGGTTGAAAATTAGCCCTCTCCGCTATAATTGTAAATATATTTAAACCTAGACTTAATTGAGCTGTATTTATAATAATATAGTAATGACCAAGACTAGAACTCTCGTTTAACTTTGCTGTAAGATCTCCTGCTAATTGGATAGTTGCTCCCGGGATGTGATCTCCTGTTCGGCCATCAGTATACTTAACAGTAATATTTAAGATACTAGTAATAGGAAGTTCAAGATAAGGATCATTTGTTTTATCTAAATTATTTAAAATTAATAATCCATCAGTTTCCCTTTCTATTACTTGAACAAAAAACTCTATTAATGCAAATTCATAGTTTTCTATATGAGCTCGTATAGATAACCTATTAAGAGTCTTTTCTAAATCAAATACAGATACTGTTATATTGTAATATTCTAAAGAGGGATTCTCGTCTAATTCTCCCTTATCAATTAATTCAACAGTTGCACCGGGAAGGAATGTTTTTGTAATATTATCAAAGTATCTAATAGTAACATTTAATTTATCGTTAATTTCAGATTCTATTGTTTCTCCATCAAAATATTGTATACCGTTTATATACAATTCTATTCCTGTTTTCTTTTCATTTATCATTAGTGTTATTACTTGTGAAGCAAATGTATAATTATCTTTATTTGCTGTTATCGTCAAAAATTTAACACCCGCTCCTAATAATTCCATTTCAACTATTATACTATAATAGTGCGATAGTGGATGTTCATCCAACTCATCGGGAATCCCTGATTCAATTAATTTGACAGTAGCATTATTAATCAGCAAACCAGTATTAGAATCCTTATAAAACACTGTTATATTTAAAAATTCACCAACAGAACTATTATAGAATTGAGATGGTAAATAAAGTGAATTGTTAATATAAATTTCTATATCTGTTTCCCTTTCTATTACGGATATTGTGATAATTTGAGTTGATAAGCTATAATTATCTTTTTGTGCGGATATTGTTAAGAAATTAACTCCAAGTTTTAGTTTATTGGTATTAATATCTGTTGAATAATTTAATGGAGAATTCTCATCAAATTCGTGCAAAATTCCTGTTCCTGTTAGTTTTACCAACGCATTATCAATGAAAGCATCAGTTAAACTATCATTATATGTTATAGCTATGTTTAAATTTTCATTCCATGGAATTATTATGAATGTGGATTCAGTTTTATTTAAAAATATTTTATCAATATAAGAATTCCTCTCAATTACTTCAATTTTAAAGCGAATGGATTGAGAAGTATAATTTTCTTTTACAGCATTAACACTTAAATATGTTACCCCTAGTCCTAGATCTTTAGTATCAATTATTATGGTATATTGTTCTAATCCGATATCTTGTAATTCTTGAGGGATTCCTAATCCAATTAATGTTACATTTGCTTCACTAATATGAACATAAGGAAAAAATTCTTTGTCTTTGTAAGTAACTGTTATATTTCCACTGTTTCCATATATCATTGTGATAGATTTATCCAATGTTTCATTACTTCTGTCTAAATAAAGTTGTAAATCAGTTTTTCTTTCTATTACTTTAACATTGAACGAGATATCTACTGATTCGTAATATTTTTTACTAGCAATTACCCTTAAGTAATTATTTCCAAGACTCAATTCAGAAGTATGAATAGTAATATTGTATTGATCTAAAAAATCATCTTCTGACAGATCTATAGGAGACACTAACCCGATTAATTGCACTGTAGCATTTTCAATGAAATTATTTATTATATCCTTATATTTGACAGTAATATTAACAGTATAACCCATTGTAACTTCAATTGATTTTTCAAGTGTCTTGTTTTGTTTTTCTAAAAATAGATCGAGTTTAGTCTCAGTTTCTACTGTATTCACTACATACGAAATTAATAAGCTTGCATTATCTATGGATACAGTAATAGTTTGATTCAAAGTAAATGTATCTGCTAAATATACTTGGATAGAGACACTTATATTAACATCTTTTAATATTAGACTTGTAACATCAAATCCTCCAACTTTTATGTCTTGAAACGTATCTTTAGCTTTCGATAATTTTACAGTTTCAGTATGAATTCTGTCATTTAAATATACTCTAATTTCTGAATTAGGAGAAGAAGTAGTCCAATTGGGCTGATCAATTTTATATTTGAAATCCAACGTTGCATTTTCGATATCTATATTTGCTCCGGTTATTTGATTCCCTACTTGATTCCACGAAATAGATGTAGATTGATCAACTTGTTTCTCATAAGTGAAATTCAGGCTTACTGACTTGACTCTTAACTCTGTGAATTCATCCCGATCAGTCCAACAATTATCTTCGCAGAAAATGTCCATTCCAACAATAATTGTAAAGTTTTGATAATCATATGATAATACTGAAGCTAAATAAAATTTTAACTTCTTTTCTGACGTGTTTTTCATTAATCTATCTGCCATAGTAGTAACAGATGGTAAACCTAAATTCCACGTTTTGTTGTAAGCTATTTCCCATACCTCATTAAAATCAGGATCTGCGATTCGTATGTACATTTTTACAAAATCATATACTACACCTTGGGGATCATCATCATTATCACCATCAGGAGTATCACCAAGAGATGTATTTACATCTACATTAGAATTTACAGTAGCATTGACTATACCTCTGACTGATGCTGAAGTTATTTCGTAATCCTCCATAATTATTGGTAACTTAACATTATGAATCCATTGTATACTTGGTGATTGACGAGGCCCCTCTACCCATTGATGTTGTGCCCAAAATCCATCTTCATCAATTGTATATTGATCTGTACCATCTTGAGGCCATTCTGGATATGCAGGAAAATCGGGATTATGTCTTGCCGTCCAATTTGATGCTTGTGGAGGATCCTCAACAAAAGTAAACGTTCTTTTATCTCCTACAACTTCCATATTTGCATAACCGTTGCTATAACTAGCATTAACATCAGTCGTATCTCCACTTGTCGTATTATACCATGGATCTATAGGAGTCTCAAAAGTAGGATTGTCTAACCATTCTTTCGTATAGATGTCTTGCACAATATCTTGACTATTAAGTGTTGAATCATAAGTTGCATAATTTTTACTATTTGGAATAATACTAGCGGTAAAAATATTAATTAAAAGAATTGCACTAATAATAAATATAAACTTTAACTTCCAGCTGCTCATTCGATTTTCGATCAAGATTGTTCAACCACTTTCTAAAATTATATAATTGCAATTAAATCTAATTTAAAATATATTCTTAATTAAAATTAATTGAAAATACTTTAATATAAATATATTACGCTAATTTCAAATAAGAAATTTAGTTTGAATCATCATTTAAATTTTCATTACAATGAGATTATAATATTTTAATGAAATAATAAAATTGGTTAAATTTAATTTAGTAAGTTACTTAAGACATTATTATATAAGATAATTTACGTTATTTGTGAACTAATAATATTTAAGGGGAAAAAAAGTTGATTCAAGGAATATTAACATTTCAGTTTAAAATTAACCAAAAGGATACAGGTGAAATAGAGCCTGAGTTTGAACCTATACAATTTGTTTTTAGAGATGAGGCGTATAATGAAAATAATTTCTCTGAATTACTTGTTGAAAATGATATTTTTGCTATCTTTTATCAACATACTACAGGGCTTGCTGGAGTAACATATAGTTATAGCAACTTTTATACAGGACATTTGAAAGAAACTCCATATCAAGTAATTTCTTTCTTTAAACAGGTTAGTGATGGTACACAATATTTAACTTTATCTATATTCGAATTAGATGATGAGATAGAAATTTTTGAAGAAACTATTAATGAATTAGGTAAAAGATTAGATGATGTTTTTGATAAATTGACAAGAGCTCGTAATTCTAAACAACTTTCTTTAATTGAAAATATTAATATAAGATTAAAGAATGAATTAAAATTCACCATTTTTCAAGTTGATCGTTTATCTAATTTAACTAAACTTCAGAAAGTAGCGTTAATCTACAATAGTAATGAGCGTTTGAAAATCTTAGAAATATTACGAGATAGACCTATTTCAAAAAAAGAAATGAAGAAAATACTAGAAAAAATGAAACCCTCTGTAAACGTAGATGTTTTACTACAGCCATTCTTGGAATTAAATCTAATACGTCGTGATTGGGTAAAAGGAGAAAAGGAAAAAAGCACAGGTGAGATAAAACATCAAGGAGAATATCTATTCTTAATAAAAGATATTCTTTTGGCGCGTGTTCCTAATGAAACCCTATTAGAACATTTTAAAGAGACTAAGAATGAATTGCTTCCAATATATCAAGAAAAAGCAGTCGAGTTCTTTTCAAACTATGATCCTTATACTTCTAATATTCAAGAAACGAGAAAAATAGCCTCAATTCTCTTAAATCCGGATGCTTATGATTTTTTTGTTTTGATGAGACATAATCATTATCCTTTAGATAAAATACCGAAGATATTTTCAGAATTTGCCGTGACTGATATTCTTTTAGAAGATTTGAAAGATTTGAAGATCCTTACTGAGTTAATTGATGATAAAGACCGAAAATGGATTTGTCTTTTAACAGATATAAAACCATTAATAATTTTTCCTGAATATTTACTTCCTAAAATCAGAGAAGCTTACAAAAATCAAGATGCTGACGGAGGAATCACACATGAAATTGCAAAAAAAGCGCTTAATTTATTGGAAGTAACATATCCAGAAAAATTAGAATTTTAATATAAAAAGAGGGAAAAGTGCACTATAAATGTATTTATTTAAAGATAAAAATGTTATTGAAATACCGATTACATGCAAATTTTGCTTAAAAGAGATTAAATTCCCAATATCTGTTGAAGAGTACAGGAATATTCACAAATTTCCGATAAAAAAGGAAAATGTTCATGGTGTTCCAACTCATAGACTTACTGTTTTTATTAATCAAAGCCTAGAAATTGAGAATTTTGAGATAAAAGAAGTATTGAAAGAAGTAGAAGAACAAATTACTTATTCAGAAGATTTAATGAAACAAGTATTAAGTGATATTGAATTATCTGATGAGGAAATAGAATTGTATTTTCGAACTACTGGGCGTGAAACAGTATCAATTGGCGAAATGTCTATTTTAACAGGAAAATCTAAAGAGCATTGCAAAAAAATGGCGGATAAATTTATAGAAAAAGGGTTGTTCAAAGAAATTATTGGTGCAACGCCTCATTATGCTGCTTTACCACCCTATGCTGCTTTAATATCTCAATTAAATAATTTTTATATTTATATTTCTGAAATTAAAGATAAAATACCTTCCCAACTAGATAAAGCATTCAAAGAATTGGAATCAGAAGCACAAGGAATTGAAAAAATTCAGGATTCTGCTGAAGTGATGGATGAGATAAAAGAAAAAATGCTTTCATCAATTCACGCTCAAAAAGAAGAATTTAACGAAACTATTTCCGCAATTAACCAAATAAGATCAATCACAGAAGATCTTTCTAATCTTGGAGAATATTCAAAAACCCTTTCTGATGATCAGATTGATAGTCTTACAAATCAATTTCAAAATCTCAATGTACGAACCTCACAGATAATTAAAGGTCAAATTGATAATTTAAAAACTCAATTTGGAGACATTAAAGAAACTATTACTGATAATTTAAAAAAATTAAGATTAGGTGTGATTCAACAAGCAGTAGGAGATGTTATTGACAAGGTAATTGCTTCAAGATTAAAAGAGATTACAGATAATCTCAACGTGCAATTGAGTGTGAGTCAAACAGTTTTTGCTGATGAATTAAAAAAAGCATCTGAAGGAATAGATTCTGAATTTATATCTAAATTAAAAAGCTCTATTTCAGATGCTTTTAAAAATATTGAAGGAATTACTGTGAAAACAGGCGAGGATAAAGAAAGAACATTCTCAGAAATTACTGAGAACTTTAATAAAGCAGTGAAAATGGCTGAAGAAAAAATAGATGGAATATCAGGTGGTATTTTTCAATCATTTGGAAATATTAAAGGCATCTTTTCTAAGGGTATTATTGATACATTAAACAATACTTTAAGTGATATATTAAAAAGATTAGAAATTAGTGAAGTTACAACAAGAGAGTTTTGGGAGCAATCGAAGAAAGCTAAAGCAGCACTCACTATGAAAGATATATGGTTCATTCGTTCACCAGAAGCTGCAAAAGCTCATATAAATGATCAGATATCAAAAGCAAAAATGAGAGTTTTGGTTATTGCCCCTGATCTTGCTGATATTGATATTGAAATAATTAAATCTAGACCTTCAAGAATAAACTTTAGAATTGCTACGTATATAGATCCGACTTTACCCGAGCATGAAGCCATTTTAGAAGAATTAGATTCAATGGATAATATAGCTTATAGAAATAGAACTTTGCAAAACCTATGGGGTATAAATAGAGATTATGAAGAGGTAATATTGTGTGTTCTTTCTAAATCAGAGTTTAGAGGAGAAGAAATTACTGAGATTGCAGGTATTGGCAGTATAATAGAAGAACATATTAAAATTTTTGTCCCTATTCTTGAAGATGCTTGGGTTGGTGCTCGAAAGGAGATAATGCGAACAATTAAAAGTACACTTTCAAGAGAATCAACTGAGATTCCCCCCCAACCACAGAAGGTAAGCTTTGTCGAAGAAATGAAGGAAGAACCAATTAAAGAAGTTTTAGAAGAGCCAGTTATTTCAAAAATTCCAAAACATTCTTTATTATCAAAGGAATTAGATGATATTCTAAAAAACCTTGAAAACATGACAGGTGTTAATGTTTCCACAGCACTAGAAAGGTTCCAAAGTGAATATGTAAAGCAAGAAGGGTATCATAGTGCCTTGAAAAACATGTATAATATCAGTAATGAACTAAAATCCAGAACTGAAATACTAAGTCGTCCTGAACGTGAAGAATTAAAATTATCGATAAAAATATGGAAAGAAAGGCTTAATCTTTAAAATTTTTTTATCCTTATTATGATTATTTATTGCTTTATATCTTAATTTTTATTAGGGAATATTTCATATTCTGTTTTTAATTATTTTTTCTATGGTACAAGAATTAATTACCACAACGACAGGTAAAATAAGTGAATATCTAACTCATATAGATGCAAAGGGTTATGGATCAAAAAGAATGTTATCTATTATTCTTGGAGTATTCGATGATTATTCATTGCTAATTGATTGTGGATCTTCATTAGATATTCAAAAAGTTTTAAGATACATTAAAAAACAGCATATTTCATTATCCTCATTTAAATATCTTATAACTTCTCATCATCATTTCGATCATAATGGGGGTATGTGGAAACTTTATGCAGAGTTAAAAAAGCATAATCCAGACGTGAAAATTCTCACAAATCAAATAACTAAGGAATTATTAAATGATTATGAACATCATTTAAGCCGTGGTAGGCGTACATATGGAAATTTAATTGGTGAAATGAGACCAATCCAAGAAGAAGCTTTTAAAATTATTGATCCAAGTAGTAAATTTGATCTAGATCCAAATAAAATGGATACAATTGATATATTTTCTATTAACGATTCAGAGGTTAAGTTAGCAATTTTAAAAACACCGGGACATACTCCAGATCATCAAATGCCTCTTTTTATTAAAGATGGTAAAATAGATTTTATATTCTTTGGAGAGGGAGTTGGAACCTTATATCATACTTCAAAATTAGTTACAATGCCTTCATCTATGCCAATTTATTATAATCATAATAAATATATGGAAACTTTAGAAGACTTGAAAAAGTTAAATTTTTCTAAAGCTGGTTTTGGCCATTTTGGAATTGTTAATGGGAATAATAATGTTCATAACATTATTTTGGAACATGAAATTTTTATGAGAAAATTTAAAGATGCTATAATAAAATATTACAATGAAAAACCTGAAACTAAATTTATAGTTAATAAGATTGCTCCAATGTTAACCTCAAGAACCGATCTAACTATTGATACAAATTCTATCTTTTCTAATGTTACTTTAGGAATTGTTTATGGAATGATGATATCATTGGGTTATCGTAAAATTCCACCCGAAGAATTAATTTATGTTAAAAAATATTATTCTTAAAAGTAATTTCGGAATTTGAATTTTTAGATAATTTTTCAATATTTCTATATTTTCCACAACTTTTAATTGAGTAATATTCTAAAAACCTATGATGGATAATAATATTGAATCTTATGATGTCTGTATCGTCGGAGCTAGTATAGCAGGAAATTATCTGTGCTTTTTACTATCCAGAATGAATCTAAAAATTGTCGTTATTGAAGAACACAAAGAAATTGGAGTCCCTCTTCAATGTGCTGGCATTGTATCACAAAAGCTTAGTGATTTAATTGATTTGCCTAAAGAATTAATATTAAATCGAGTTAAAATAGCTAAAATTATTGCACCCTCTGGAACGCATATTAAATTAAGTGGGGCTGAAAAACCCTATATTCTGAATAGAATAGGATTAGATAAGTATTTTTACAACAAAACTAAAGATAAGAAAAATATAACCTGTTATTTAGGAGAAAAATTCAAATCTTTTGATTATATTAAAGCAAACCATAAAAAAATTCTATTGATTGAAACATCAAAACGGAATTTTAAGACTAAAATACTGATTGGATGTGATGGGCCATTATCTACAGTAGGACATTTACTTGGTCACAAAAATAAAATAATTTATGCAAAACAAATTCGTATTAAAGATCAATTCAACCAAAATGAGGCTGTATTGTATTTTAATCCAAGATGGAAAGAATTATTTGGATGGATTGTGCCAGAAGGGAATAATATTTACCGAATTGGTTTAGCTTCTTCTAAAAATATAACTAAGAAATTTGAACTTTTTGCTAGAGAAATAAAAATTGATGTGAATAATAGAATTGACCAACAAGGTGGAATAATTCCATATGGATCTATGAATAAGATTTCATTTGATAATATTTTATTATTAGGAGATGCTGCAGGGCAAGTGAAAGCAACAACTGGAGGAGGAATTATAATGCTTATAATTTGTGCTAAATATGCTGCAAGTTGCATAATTAAATGCTTTAAAGCCAATAAATATTCAAAAAAATTCATTCAAAGAAATTATGAAGATCCCTGTAAATCTAGTGTTGGAAGACACCTGAAAATACATTATATGATAAGAATTCTGTTAGAAAAATTTGGAGATAAAGATTTTGAAAACTTATTTAAAATCGTAAATACCAGTAATATTGAACACTTAATTTCTATTTACGGAGATATGGACTTTCCAAAAAATTTAATTCTAAAATTATTAAAAAATCCATTAGTTATTATGTTTTTAATTAAATTTAGCTTGAAAAATCCTAATATTTTTATAAAGTTACCAAAGATATTTACAAAATGAAAATCATTTTAATCTGAACTAAGGAGATATTTATGGATTGTAGAGAAAGAATACTTAAAGCATTAAATTTTGAAGAATCTGATAAAGTGCCATCTTTTGAACTATCAATCGACAATTTTAATATTTGTAACCACTTTAGTGAAGAATATGTATTTCAAGGGATGGTAAAAAGTTTTAGTGATACGTACGATCTCTATCAAGGAGATACTAAAGCATTAACCAAAACAATTCTTAAAGCAACTGAATCAAGATCTTATATAAAAAATACTTTTAATAGACACGTAAGTTTATATAAAAAAATTGGAATCGATCTTGCTATTGTTCCGCTTACAGGTTATATTCTTTTTCCTATAAAATGTGAAAAAACACATTTTATTGATGAATATGGAAGAATTTTTGACCTTAGAAAGAATCCCGCTGATGGTATGGATATGGCATATTATCGGGGTGGAGCATTCAAAAATTTTGATGAATTTGAAGAGTCATCTCCCTTAGAATTAGAAACTCCAAGAAGAGAAAAATATTTTAAAGCTATGAAAAAGACAGAAGAAGATTCCCAGGGAAAAATATCGATTTTCCCTGCTATTTGGAGTGTTTTTGAGCCTTCTTGGCAAGTCTTTGGGTTTTCAACTTTTAGTAAATTATTAAAAAATACTAAAAAAATTAAGGTTGTATTTGATAAATTTGGAAAATATATGGTGGAGATGGTTAAATTATTTATTGATTGGGGAGAAGCTGATGCTATTCTTCTCATGGATGACTATGGATACAAATCAGGGTTATTAATGAGTCCTAAAAATTTCACAACGTATGTATTTCCTTGGCTAGAAGAAGTGTGCAAGGTTGCGCATAAAGCTGGTTTAAAAGTAATATTACACAGTTGTGGGGATGTTCTTCAGTTATTTGAGGATATCATAAGAGTTGGTATTGATGCAATTCATCCTATTGAGCCTACCACCGCAAATCCTGAATACAATATTTTTATATTATATGATAAATATCAAGATAAAATTAGTTTCATTGGAAATGTCTCTCCACAAGATCTTGCGGATAAAAATCAAGTTTTTATAGCAGATTATACAAAAGATCTTATCAAAAAGCTTGCTCCTGGAGGAGGATTTATCCTAAGTTCTGGACATAGTATTAATCCCTCTATAAAATTAGAAAATTACCTCACAATGCATAATACTTTAAAGAAGTATGGAATATACCCTATTTCTATTGAATAAATTCTTACCCTAGTTATATAAGAAATCTAAGTTCTTTGTTTAATAAATCGACTTTTAAGTATCATCAATTTAGCAAAGTTTTATATAAAATTTTATATTGAAAGAATAAATAACTAGTAAATTCAAAATTAAAAATATAAATTGGGTGGGATTCAATATGTGGAATAAAATGGATAAGATAATAGTTATACTTCTAGTAATTCTTGCAATCTTACAGTTTTTCATGGGTATACTTAATCATTTTGCTGTCAATATAAATAAGTTTGTAGATTATACTCGGAGTGAACTTAGATCAGTTTTCTTTTTATGGGGTTTGATTGGGATTGGAATGGAACTTCTAATCATTGCAATATTGATTATTATGATTAGAAAAGAGTAATTGTAGTTATTCTATAATTTCTATTTTTTTTTGGCTTTATTTTAAAGTCGGCTGATTTGTTATAATGATGATAAGAGTTAGAAAAGGCTAAATATTTGAAGATTTGATAAATCTTTTTTCATTATGTTTAGTTTAATTAGTTATCTTTTCATTATTATCCTGTAAATCTCTTTAATATTTTTTGGTTGATCAAAAGTATCAAATTCAACACCCAACCTTGATTTCAAGAGTGGAGGAATATGATCTGTTCTTATAAATACAGGAATAATAGGTTTATCCATTGCATCAGCTGCAGTCCACTCTTTTTCAACTGCACCAGATTTAAGTGCATTTGGAGAACAAAATAAAAGCACTACATCGCATCTACCAAGATTATCATTCATATATTTTACAAAATTATCGTAAGATTCTGCTTCATAATAAAGAACCTCTTCTATCTCATCATAAATTGTGAGATTTTCTGCGATTTCCTTTATATTGAATAAATCTGCGTCTTTTGTTGCATAACTAACAAAAACAATTTTATTTTGTCTTGCTTCTTGAATAAGTTCTTCTTTGGGAGTCTCTATTGATGATTCTTTCTTAAATATTAAAGTATTTCCTTTAATCAATCCTTGGAGATTTCCTTTTATAATTAAGTCTTCAATTAAATACTTAATTTCTTTTGAATCAAAGCCTGTTTTTATACTTATATCTTCAAATGTTATTTCCTCATATATTGAAGGTAAATTTCTAAGGTATTGAATAATTTCTTCTCTTGAGATCTTAATTTTTTTAGGTTCCTCACTCTCAGGAACTTTCTGTTGGCAATACTTTACCATAGATTGTGGATTAGACCAATACCTGCCAAACATCTCTTTTGCTGAAGCTCTAACTGGATTATCTCGCAATTCAACCCTCTTTAAGCTTGTAAGATTACCGAGACCTTTAATCTGAGAGATATTATTACCACTAAGTAATAGATTTTCTAATAAATTTAAATTATCAAGGCCTTTAATCTCAGAGATATTATTATTTTCTAATGATAAAGTTTGTAAAATCCTTAAATTATCTAAGCCTTTAATTTCTATAATCTGATTTCTGTTAAGATTTAAATATCTTAGATTTGTAAGTTTATCAAGTCCCTTAATCTCAGATATATCTCGTATTCCTTGATTACTTAAATCAAGAATCAGTACTCCTTTTTTCTTAATCGCTTTAAAGACTTGACCGCCATACTCCACAGACACTTTAAATCACAATTATTATATTGGATTTCTTAAATTTACAATTTTTTATGGATATTAACATATATACAAAAAATATTAATAAATTTTGCATCGAATTAATGACTTTTATAAAAATCAGATGAAATATTCTTTATTCTGCACTTGTTGCTAGTTCTACTCGATTTAGGTATGAATGATAAAGTAGGTCAAAAAACTTATAAAAATTAAATACACGGTACCTCTTTGGTACACTAGTACCAACTCTTGTGATTATTCTATTTTCTTCTAGATAATTTAAACATCTCCAATAGAAGTTAACTTTGGTATAATTTGTAGAATCAATTTCATAAAATTCCCGAACTTTTTTTACAGATATTAGTGATTGGTAATTATCTCTTGTTATATATCCAATTGCTCTTAATGTTTCATCTATAAATTTCTGAAAAAAATTCATACCATTCCCAATTTTAACATTTATGTCTCAAATTATTTAAATGTTTGTTTGCTAAATCAAACAAATTAATTAAAGAAGGATATAATAATGTTATTAAAATTATTATAATTTTTTTTTTTAGAAACAATGGAATTTAGAGAACGAGTGTTAGCAGCTTTAAACATAAAAGAACCTGATCGTGTTCCTACTCACACCATATATCTTGATGCAAATAACGTCGATAACATTTTAGGAAAACCGATATCTACTGATTTTGATCTTTTAGAAAAAACAAGACGTGAAAATCCAGATAATTGGGCTGAAAAATTAAGTGATTTACTTGAAAGCGTAGAAACTTCAATCTTTTCCCGCTGTGTTGAAGCGGCAATTGAAATTGGATTAGATTGTATGCAAATTGGGATTGTCCCATTAAACTTTATTGATGATCCAAAAGATGATAGAGTTTTAATGAAAGACATATTTGGACGTATTTGGGAAGCAAAAAATAACGAGGGTAATTTTAATCCTTATTATCTTTATGGAACAGTGAATACACCTAAAAAATGGGAAGAAACAAAAGAATCACTTCAAGGTCCAATGACGGAAAAATACACAAATATGGTTAAGAAATTTTATAGGCGGATAAATAAAAAACATAAGGAAAAAATTTTCGTAATTGTGACAAATGATTTAGCAGGAGTATTTGAAAGTGCATCTCAAGGAATGGGAATGACATATTATTCAAAAATGCTTCATAAAAATCCTAAATTCATTAAAGAAATACACCAAGTTATTGCTGAATTTACTGCTGCATGTTATTCTAGTTATATAGATGCAGGAGCTGAGGTTTTTGTTGAATCAGGGGACTTAGCATATCACACTGGCCCTATGATGAGTCCAAAGAAATTTTATGAAACCTTACAACCTGCTTATAAGATAATTACGGACGCTGTTCACGAAAGAGGCTGCAAAATTGTGCTACATACTGATGGTCAGATTACCCCATTATTAGATTTTATAGTGGATTGCGGTTTTGATGGATTGCAAAGTCTTGAACCTACTGCTGGGGTAGATTTAGCTTTAGTAAAGAAAAAAGTTGGAGATAAACTATGTTTAATGGGAAATATTGATGTAGCACACGTTTTAACTTTTGGAACTAAAGAAGAAGTATTTAATGCTGTTAAATATGCGATTAAAACAGCGGGTCCTGGTGGTGGCTTCATAGTTTCAGCAGCCAATATGCACCCCGCTGTAAAAGTTCAGAATTTACAGTGGATGATTGAAGCCACTCAAAAATTTGGGAAATATCCAATAAATCTTTAAATATTAGTTTGAATATTTTTTTTTTTTACGGAGGAACCATAGCGAAAAATGCTATTTGGTTAAAAATTAGATACCAAATTATCATAAATACTGCTGTTATTGCTGTTGAAACTATTCCAAATCCTTTTACTCCTCTTGGAATCCCTAACCCTTCTTCATTATTTCTTTGAATGAAGGCTCTAATCATCGCCACAATGTATATTAAAACAATTATTATAGCAACAATCCATAAAAATAACATGAACAAAGATAACGTATAAATAGGAAAACTATTTAACCAAACCCAAAATCTAACAATTAAATAAGTGGGAATCACAGAATATATTACTGCTGTTAAAGAAAAGATAATCCCCCACCCAATTCCTTTCCAAGCCATTTTTAATTACTTCAGATTGAATAGTGGTCTATATTTGATCATAATATTTATAATAATTTATAAGATTTGTCAGAGAGGTGATCATTGAAAAATTATAAATTAAAAGTATCCATTATTTTCATTTTAAACTTAAATCATGTTTTTAATTAACCATCGCAATGCCTTCATGATTCTTTCATCTTCTTTCAAAATATTTATAGAAAAGTATCTAATTCTCATGCCTAATTGTTTCAATTCTTTTATTTCAAAAATTTGTTTTATTTCAGCTGGTTTAATCTCTTCTTTATTATGAAACTTATTTCCTATTATCAAAACAGGGACTAATTCCCCCTTCATTTCTAATCTTTTATCGTCAACGATTTTAAACATTTTTTTCGTTTTCATTATTGAATCTTTATCAGAAGCATTAAAGAGTAAAATAAATCCTTGTGCATAATACATACACTCATCGAAATTTTCGAAACATTCGCCAGTAAAAGTCTCTGTATTTTCATAAAACCTTAAAATCTCTAAATTTTCAACTATAACCTCATAGATTCTTGTAGGCAAATCATCTCCTTTTATTTTTAAGAATTGAATTAATTCAATATTTTTTTGAAATGTTCTTTTTCCAGCTCTTGGAGGACCTAAAATAAATACTTTCCTAATTGGACGTTTTTTACTTACAGGAGTGTCTAATTTATATATTGGTGTTAACCTTTTAAAATAGATTTGAAAAATATCTAAAAATTTCGTTTTTAATTCATTATTTGCTAAAGATATCAAACCTCCTTCTGAAAGGGCTGCTTTCCTCAGATGTAGTAATGGTAAAATTCCTTTAAGTTGTTTAATTTCGTTAGCAAATTCTTCTAAAATAGAGCTTTTTGATTCTAAATATTTAAATACATCTACAATCTCATCCTTGAATATTGCTTCTCTGATCATATAAGTAATCATCATAAGCTCTTTACCTCCTCGAGCTAGCTCAGAATCAATGTAGAAAATATGATTGACCGTTTGATATTTCCTATAGGCAAATATAAATGTACCCTCTTCCTCATTAAACTCTAGAATTCTCCCTAATTCTGGAGTTTCTGAAATATCTTGCAAAGCTTCACTACAATATAAAGTACTTGGACCTATCACTTGATCAAAATAGGAAATACAAAGAATCTGGTCTCTAGACATACTATCTTATAAAATTTTATTTGATGATGGAAATATTTCAATAGATTTTTATTGAAAAAATAAGCAGAACTCAAATTTAAAATTTTTAATTTTAATCTATTAAATTTAGGATCATTGGAATATTAAATCAAAATAAAAAAATAAATTGATTTTTTTTAATTAATGAAAAAATCCCAAAATAAAGCTTAAGCCACTTTGGTAAGGTGATATTGTACAAATTAAAAGTGTAAAGAATAATGTGTTTACAATGGCACCAGGGATTATATTTCCACTTTTTTCATATATCAATGTAGAAAGAAATCCATTCATTAAATAGAGAGGGATTGCAAATGGTATAAAAGATCCGAAATAGAAAAAGCTCCTCATAACAAGCGCAACTATAAATAGATATATAAACATATGTAGAAACAGAAAACCAAACACCATGAATGACACCTTTATAAGTGATTTATTCCCCTTTTCAAATTTATTTTGAAGAACTCCGTGAAATAATAGACCGAAGATAATAAATATTATGAAATTTATTAGAAAAAACACTGGTATCCAAGGAATTTTAATTATTGAAGGGATCATTCCAATATAATTTAATCCACCTGATAGGTAAATAATCACTGTTAAAATAACCGCTAATAACGCTCCTAATAAGAATTGTCTTAAAAGATTTTCTCTCGAAATTTTAAACGGCTTTAGTATCGTTTCTTTGAATTTATTATCATTTTTTCTTCCCATTCTCCAAAGTAAAACTAAAATACCAAAAGCTTGACCAAATAGTAGGGCTGATACAAAACCTGCTGTAGCCAGAAATAATACAAGTAAAATAGGTATAAATATTAATATTCCTAAGATTCCTAATAGTTCTGAATATGCTATTGTCCTCGTACTGATACTGAGAACCGTCTCATCTCCTAATTTTAACATAAAAGTATCATCTTTTGTTTTTAGAATTAACTGAGAAAGCGGGTCAATGATTAAAACAAAAAATCCAAATCCTCCAAAAAGTTGGAGAGAAAGGATAATCAATCTTACTCCTGCAAAAAAATTCTCGTCTACAGGTCTTACATCTGGAAAAGAGCTTATAGCAAAATCTCGAGCCTCTCTAATGAAATTAGGATCCCAATCTCCTAAAACATGATTAGTTAGATCATCTATATAGATCATAGATGCATTTCCATCTTGAAAAGAACCATATAATTGATTGACATCAAGATCAGGAGCAGGTATACCCGTATAATCAGATAATCCTTCCTTTAAATCTGCTGATGTTATAAGTTCATCATATCGCCCGAGAATCATTAATATATTCAGAGGTGCGGTTGAGTTTCCTTTTCTTACATTTTTTGGTAATCTTGTCCCCGCGCCAATGAAACATTTAAAATCAGTAGATTCATTGCATACTTGTAGTCCAACTCCTCCCATCGAATACCCTAAGTATCCAAGATTACTAGTGTCGATATCTGGTCTAGATTCCAAATAAGATACAATTGCATATATGTCATTTGTTAATGATCCCCAGGCGTGTTCTCCTGTACTCTGTCCATGCCCTCGGAAGTCAAATGGAATTGCCACAAAACCAGCTGCTGCAAATTCTATAGCAAAATCTTTTAACATTTCTTTATTTGACATGACACCGTGACCTAGAATAATTGCTTTTTTATCTGTACTTTCAATTCTAGGTTCAAATACATTAAAAGAAATAGTTACTCCATCTGTTGTTTTAACTGTTTTTCCATATGTAGATTTTATTCCAATAGGTGTTATGAAGATTAAAACTGTTCCTATTACAAATAATGTCAAAAACAGAGAAATCAAGATTATTCTTCTTTTAGAGATATTAATTCGAGTCATAATTAAATACTTCAACTTGACTCTATTTAAAGCTTAATTTATTAAGCTTAAGCCTGTTCTTAATTGCATGATACTAATAACATCCATATTCATAAAGATTTAACAAAACTTATTAAAGAAAAACCCAAACTAAAATATAGAATTTTTAATTTTTCACTAGAATATGATGTGAAATACAATATGAATACAACTATTACAAGAAAGAGAGTAATTTTGATTTTGTTTTTTCTTATTATTTTCATATCAGGAACTGTTTTAATCTTTACAGTTCCCTTTAGTGTCAAAAGCACATATATACTTAAGAAGAGAACTACAGATGGAGTAACAATTTCTTTCAATGTTTTTGAACCAGAAGAGAGTCTTTACCAAAATTATAATGGCAATAGTCAAAAAAAGGCTATTATCATTGGACATGGCCACATGGCAAACAAAGAAATATTGAAAGGATACGCTATAGAATTGGCTGCGGCAGGTTTTGTTGCTGTGGTATTTGATTTCAGAGGACATGGACAAAGCTTAGGGGAACTCAAGCAAGATAAGATAATTAATGATGTTAGAGCAATTAAAGCTTATTTAAGCTCTAGAGATGATGTTGATATACATAATCTTGGTTATATAGGTTATTCTATGGGGGGCTTCCCAGGAAATCAAATTATTTCAGAAGATACAGATTTTAAGTGTTTCATTGGAATTGGAACAGGATTGCCCACAGAGGATTATCACCCTGAATATGCGATAAAGGCAAGTTCAAATCGAACTATGAATATTCTCATGATTCAAGCTCGATTTGATGAAGCGGTCACTGTATCAAGACTAAAAAATGGTATGGCATTGAGACTCGATATGAATCCTAACGATATCGATGTAAACAAACTATATGGAAGCTTTCAAGAAGGTAATGCTTCAATGATCTTCCTAGATGATAATACTAATCATTTATTACTCGCTTGGGATCAAGATTTTATAAGAGAAGCTAGAAATTGGGTAATTAGTACATTTCCAGATGTAAGACAGCCTGATGAGAATTTTTATGTAAATTTAAGAGTTATTATCTTAGTATTTCAATTGATCGGTGGTATTGGCTTGTTCTTCTTAATAATTGATCCTATTTACAACCTAATCTTGAAATTTAGAAAAGAAGAACGTGATGATGAAGTAATTTTAAAAATTGATCTACCTGATGTGTCAATAGCTAATTTAACATTACGTACCATTGCATATTCTTTAATCCTTGGCTTACCAGGAATACTTATTTTCATGCCCTTATATTTCTTTCCTTTATTTACAGCTGGAAATCTTTTAATGCTTTTATGTGGGCAAATGTTTGCAATCTTGATTTTACTTTGGAGAATTGGGAAAAAATCAAACATTCCTTTAAAAGACATTTTATTTGGACCATTTAAGCGTAGGAAAAATTTCGTTAACCAAATATTATTAGGACTAATCTTAACAATGATTTTGTATGTAATCATCTATTTATCAATAGGGCTTAACTATTTTGCAATTCTACCGTCTCTTACTAAAATATTATTCATTCCAATTTGTTTTATAATATGCTTTTTTATCTTTCTCATATACAGCTTACTAAACCAAACAGTTCTCCAAAATAAAATCAATAATGGATTTAAAGGACAATTAGTATCAGGATTTATTACTTTTGGAGTACAGATTTTGTACTTAACAGTGTATCTCCTGTTTTTTAGCTTTTTATTTGGGAGTTTTTTCAATTTTGGAGTTTATTTACCTATTGCTATACCTACTACTTTACTAGCGAGTTTTGTCTATGTTGCTTTATATAAAAAAACAGGTAATATCATCTCAAGCACTCTTATAAACGCTTTTATTGTATCAATGATAACTATAACAGTATCAGTTATTTAAATTTCTAAATTCTTCCTTTTTTTTAATTATAACTTTTTTTTATTCACAAAGAACTAGATTCTTTTAGATTATTTTTCAATAATTTTAAAAGACTGAATTTTCTTATATTTAAAAAATTAGAAGGTGATTTTATGGGAGATTATAAAAAGATGGAACAAGCATATAAAGCCAGTTCAAAAATCCTTGAAAAAAGAATGGCAAAAGAACGGCCCATGGATTTAGAAATCTTAAAGAAAGTAAAGGAATCCTCAATTATTATTATCGCTGGCGCTTATGATAAGATTGAACTCGTTCTCGATATGATTAAAGTGCCTTATGTATTAATTCAACCTTATGAGTTTGATCAAATCGAATTGACCCCTGATCAAATACTAATAATCAATTGTCCCGGAGATATATCTGAGGGATTAGAAAAGATTAAACAGTTTGTAAAAAAAGGAGGATTTTTATTTACTACTGATTGGGCGTTACAAAGGATTTTAGAAAAGATTTTCCCTGAATATGTCAAATTTAACGATAAACCAACTGGCGATGATTGCGTTAGTGTCCAAGTAGTAGATAAAAGTAATAAATTTTTAGAGGGCTTATTTAATGATGATGCTGATCCAATTTGGTGGCTTGAGAGTTCGTCTTATCCAATTAAAATCCTCGACAAAAAAAAGATTAAGGTATTGGTTACAAGTAAAGAAATGGAAAAGAAGTATGGAGAAGCACCAATCGTTATTACGTTTGAGTATGGTGATGGAGGGACAGTTCTACACATGACAAGTCACTATTATCTCCAAAGGGCAGAGTTAAGGACTTCTAGACACAAAATGAGTGCCAAAGATTATATCCAATCAGAAATGGCATTCTCTGATGCAGAAGCAGAAGAAATTAAAAAAGATTTGGAGGGATTAAGCCTTGGTGAAGCTGAGTCAGCATATTCTACAACGCAATTTATTAGTAATGTAATTGTTGAGCAGCAGAAAAAAATTAAAAAGAGAAAGGAAAAGCAGAATAAAGAAAAATAATATTATTTAATAAATCATAAATCCTATTTTTTCATTTACCAAAAGTTAATTTTTTATAAATTCCTTTCTTCACCATGTTTGAGGAGCCTCGGGAATTACATGGAAAACGACTTATTGGATATTCCTTAGGAAATTTTGGCATAATTCTGACAAATATGTTTGTTAGCATATTTGTTTTTCAATATTATGTCTATACTATTAATTTGGATTCATTCCTAACATCAGTTGGAATTTCTTTACAACTGATTATTTCTGCATTCTCCTCGATTTTATTTGGAATACTTGCTGATAATAAAAAACCAGGAAAGTTTGGGAAGCGGCGACCTTTTCTATTTTATGGGTTACCCATTTGGATTTTCACTAGTATTATTATATGGTTGCCACCAAAATGCCCTCAAAATAATTCTTTATATATACCCACAGCTGTTTTCTTGTGGAGTATTTTAATAATAAAATCAGTATCAGGATCATCAATAATAACTACTCATCTTTCAATGCTTACAGAACAATCGCAAACACATGAAAATCGAGAAAGAATAGCTGCAATTACAACCTTTTTTCATATTCTAGCTTCAGTTTTAGCTTTATTGTTCCCTCTTATGGTTGAAAGCCTTCTATTAGACCCTGAGAATGTAAAATGGTGGGAACAATCAGGAAAGGTAATTTTGTTTTATATACCTTGGATAGGAACAGGATTTGCACTATTTGGATTAATATCTATTATAATCACCTTTTTTTCTGTAGATGAAAGTTTCCACATCTCCTCATCTAATGAAATCAGAAAAAAAAAAGTGAGCTTAAAATCTTTTTTTCATCAAATGAGGACTCCCTTACAAGATAGAAAATATACAAAATATCTAGCGGTAAGATTTTTTAATAGTATATCGGGGAAAATATTAGGTGTAATAGTTATACCCTTTCTAACCTATACACTGATGTTTACTGGTAATAAATATTATATTTATGTATTTGTCTCATTTGTTAGTAAAGTAGTAGGATTCTGGGTATGGCGGAAGTTAATAAAAAGAAAATCAATGCTAAAGACATATAAAACATGCATCATCGCTGCAATTATTGCCTCTTTTATGGAGTTATTCTTTTTAATTAAATTCTTGTCTTTTGAATTTGAAGTTATTTTATTCATAATAACTATGGGCACAGTATTAGGTTCCATGTATGGTTTAGGTTTATTTGATCCCCCCTTAACAAGCGTATTGATTTATGAGGTTGCAGATCAAGCTAAAGGTACTAATTTCAATGAAGCTGTTTCCAATATTTCAGGAGCTTATTTTGGCTCAAGTTCTTTTATTATGGCATTAGGTCAATCCTTAGCTTCTCTAATGATAGGATTAATTTTAACAGGACAAAATGCTGAGAATTCCTTAATAATTACACTGACTTCGGCTTCTATGGGATTGTTTTACTTATTTAGTTTTTTCTTTCTAAGAAAAATAAAGTTAGATGAGAAATTTCTCATTAAAAAAGCTATTAGCCTTGAAGAAACTAAAGAAGATATACTATTTGAAGAATAATTAATTATTTGCAGGATTTCTAATAAAAGCATCTAATAAACGGATAGTGTTATAAATATCTTCAAGCTTTAGTAATGAAGTAGGCGAATGAATATAACGACAAGGAACAGAAACGACTGTACTAGGAACACCTTCACGTGAAACTTGAATCTTTGCCGCATCAGTCTTTGAATACTTTGGTTTTTTAAATTGATATGGAATTTTTTCAATTTCAGCATTGTCTATGAGTCTTTTATTGACTTTTGGATTTGAAATAATAGATATATCAGCGACAGTGATCGCGGGTCCTTTACCAATGTATACTGGAATCTCTGACTCTTTTATTCCAGGAACATCTGCAGCGGTGGTATTTTCAATAGCTATTCCAATTGTAGGTTTTAGTTTGAAAGCACCTGTTATTGCTCCGTATCCTCCAACCTCTTCTTGCACAGCAAAATTAAATAACACAGTGTCTTTAACATGAGATTCCTTTAATAATTTCATTACATGAAGTAAGACATTACATCCAGTACGATCATCAAAAGCTTTACCTCTAACCATTTCATTTGGAAATTCTTGATAAGGACTAATTAAAGTACCAACATTGCCAATATTAATATTATTATTAATTACTTCCTCTTCAGAATTCATACCAATATCAAGGTACATTTCAGAAAAATCAACAACTTGTTTACGTTCATCGATTGATGAAAGGTGAGGTGGTTTGGAACCAATAATTCCATGGAATAGCTCCCCCGATCCAGACTTTAAGATAACTGATTGTCCTAAAAAAATCCTATTATCCCATCCACCAATGGGTACAAATCGTAAGAATCCTTTTTTATCGATATGAGAAATCATAAAACCTATTTCATCAATATGGGCATCTAACAAGATTCTCTCTCTTCCAACTTCTCCTTCCACAATAGCAAGTACATTTCCTAATGGATCTCTCCAATATTTTTCCGATAGTGCTTTAGTTTCAATTTCATTAAGAATAAAATTACTTACTTCTTCCTCATGACCAGATATTCCAATAAGGGAAGATAATATTTTTTGATAATGTTTTATCGTTTCAATATTTAATGTTTCCATTTTTAAAAACAATAGAAGTAATGTTAATTATACAATACTATAATCTACTATTGTTAAAAAAAATTGATAGATAATACTAAAACTAATATATTTTGTTAAAAAAAGTATTATTTACTTCTCTTCTTTAACTCGGCAATAGTCTTTTCAGCAAGAATTATTGCGTCATCATATTTAGATTTAAATTTCTTAACTTGCGCTTCTAATTCAATTATTTTATTATTTAAATCCAAAACTTGTGCACTATCTTCACTTAATGGCATTATATCACCTTCACCTTTTTCGCTCATCTCTTTTAGGAAATTGTATTTCTCTTTCCACACATTTATTTCAGTTTGAAGCTCTTCAATAGTATCATCAGTTGCCACTATTGGTTCTCCTTTCTTTTCTTTTATGCTAGCGATTTTTTCTTGTAATCTTTGTACTTCTTCCTCTAATTCATTAATTCTTACTTTTAATGCGGCAATCTCTTCTAAATAGTCAACTGCTGTTTTTGGTTCCATCATTTCTTGGAACATGGATTTTCCAGTTTCAAGTTCATCAGCAGATTTTCCTCCTAAAATTCTATTTTTTCGCTTCTGCAGTTCTTCTACAGTCTGTTCTGAAAGGAAATCTAAAGGATTAAAACTAACTCCTCCATGCCTAGTTTGTCGTTTCCTTATTTTAACAAAAAGAGGAATTCCTTTAACTGCTTCTCCACATATAATCGCCTGTCCTTTATCTAATCCAGAGATATCTTTTTTATTATCATTGCTTAAATCTTCAGCACTTGAAATTGTGATACCAATATCTCTAATATCAGAAAGATTATGAACGATCCATGTTCCTGCCTGAGCTCTGATTGTAGTATCTAATAATTGAGGCCGTTGGGTTCCAATTACTATATTTGCTCCAAACTTTCTGCCTTCTTGAGCAAATAATTTAACAACCTCACAAGTTTCTGTTTGTTTTTTTCCAGCAAATAAGTGAGCTTCATCAAGGAATAAATAAAATGGAGGGATTTTTCTAGTAGTGCTTGCTTCATATAATTTCTTTAATAACTTACCCGCAATAGCCTCTTGAACTTCTAATGCCATTCCATTTAAATTCACTACTGAACAAAGATTCGGAGCGACTATATCTGAAGGTTCCAGTGAAAATAAATATTCTATATCAATGTCTCCTCCTTTATTTTTCTTTAAATCTGAGAATTCAATTATATTATCTACAAATTTACTTTCCCCCTCTCCAATATCCTCATTAACTACTTTAAGAGAACCATATTCACCATGACGATCAAGAATTACTACTGGGATACCCTTATTCAAAAACTCCTCACATAGAACACCCATGGTATATGATTTTCCACTTCCTGATTTGCCAGTAATAAAAATTCTACCAAAATTTTTAATTAATAGGTAAACATCATAGGGATATCCTATAAGATTTCCTAAAGATAATGATTCTTCAGGTGGATTAAAAATTCCTAATATTTTGGAAATCTGTTTTTCTTTAGCACGAAATACATAAGCCCCAATTTCAAAAGGTTTCTTCGGCCTTGGGCCTATTACCTGTAGCTTAACCTGCCGTCCCTTATCATCCACCCACATATCTGCAATTGTAAGCGTAAAATATGCCTTATTTCCTTCTTCATCTTTTTCTCCATAGATTACTAGGTATTCATTCCTCTCAACTGTTTGATCTTCGAGGATTGCTTGAACTGAATGAATTTGTGTTTTTCCTGTTAATCTACCTACAGGCTTTTCTTCTCCAAAATCTGAATTCCCTTCCTCTGACATAAAAAACACTTAAACTTAGAATTTCTAATTTTTTTGAAACTAATAAAATTATATACGTTATAATGATACTAAAAATTTTAATAATTTAAATCTAAGCGATTTTACTTTTTAATTTATAAGTTAAAATCAGTTTTAATCAAGATCTTCATTAAATTACAATTATTTTGTTTATTCTTCCTTCATTGGAACTTATTTGAACATACATTAAATGATTCCTAAAATTAGTATAGATTTTAAAGCTCTAATATTTTGAAACGTTAACTATATTTTTTTTAAAAATCATTCCAGAATTTCTTAACAGGATCTTCTAAAGCGTTAGTGATTTTGCTTTCAAAATTTTTATAATCATCGATACATCCATCCCAAGAATCATTTTTTGTTTCAGGATATTGTTCTATGAATTTTTTTGCTATATCTTCTAATTCTGCCAAGATTTTCTTTTCTTTATGTTTTTTTGAGGAATTTGCTATAAAAAAGAGATTGTCCTTTTTTATAATTGTAAATCTAATGTTTTTAATCTCAAAATTATTCAACCCTCCATCCGCAATCTCTTGAGCAAAAGAATTAAGTGCACTCATTAGTGCACCAAACAGTTGATCTTCAACTTTTTGATGAAAAACTCTGCTAAATATAACAATTCCATCTGTTCTTTGAATCCATAAATCTTGAATAGCTTTAACCAAAAATTTATCCCTTTAACCTGCCTTAATTATTCTTTTCTTTATCCAATTAGGTAAAAGATACCCAATATAAAAGCCAATAATGCTTGAAATTAATAGAATTCTAAATAAAATTAAAGTAATCTCATTCGAGGGTAAAGTGCTATCAAGAAAACCGCCAATAGAGAAAGAAGGAAAGGCAAATAATAAGAATTTACCTTTGACTTTCATCTCTATATCCTCATATTTCATTGTCTGAAGAGAAAAATGTATTCCTGTAATTAATAAAACAATAATAAATATAATAATGTAAATAGATAAAAATCGGTTTTCTCCTGCAGTAGTGTCAACAGGAGAGATCTTTATTGCTGCTTGACTCACATCTGTAAATACAACGTATAAAAAGACGCTGTAAAAAAATATAGTTATAATAGTCATGGTGAGTAGAAAGAGTTTTTGTTTCTCTTTCAGTAAAATATTACTATAGAAGCCACACCAACATATTAAACCAATCGGAAGTGGAATAAAATTTAATAGCAGTATCATTTCAAGAGATAATCCATCACTACTATTAATTAAAGCTATAACAAATGATGTACTTGTCCCATACCACCCCGATGTTAAAAATATAAGATTTATCCCTAAAAGAATGAAATTTTTATTTTTATTCTTAAAATACTTTAATAAAACAATTAAACCCAATATAAAAGAAACAATTACCACTAAGAGTCCGAGAATCCCGTTGAGGATATCTAAAGGTGTTAAACTCATATCAAATTAAATAATATAACATTAAATAAATATTATGTAGAGGTTTTATTGGGTTTTATTTTCCCTTTTTCTCTGGAAGATTATATTCTTTTTAACCATTCGAATAGGTTTATAAGACTCTTTTGCTCTTCTTAGCCCTTCAATTCCCAAATCTTGTTCCCTATTAACATATGTCGCATTAGTACAACAATTTTTTAAGAAGAAATTATTAATAGCTTGATAGGATCCCTCATATTCCATATGTGCTTTCTCAATATGAATCACTAAAGTTGTCTCGTTTAGCATCTCTCCAAAAGTGTAGGCAGCACATTTATTATCTACGCATAATAACCCACCACTAAATCCAAGTATATCAAAATTATTTAATGCTTCATATATTGCATTTTGTTCCGCTTCTAAACTCTCATCTTCAGTACAAGCTCGCATTATACACCATTCCAATTGAAGCTCTTTACATTTTTCAACGAGATTTCCTGTTAATAATTGGAATTCGTAATTATAGCTAGATATGAATTTTTGTAACCATCTTCTATTTTGCCTGTATTTGTTACCGACTAAATTTGTAATCTCTTCTTTATCATACACGTAATCCCAATTATTATGATCTTCAATACACTCCAAATTTAATTTAGAAAATTTATCATTTTTTTTTAGAATAACACAGATATCCTCTGGAACTCTATGAATTTCTAAATTACCAATAGCTTCAAACAATTCAAGAATGATGTTGTCAGGATTCGGACCAATTGGTGGAAACATATAAATATAATTTTTAGAGTCTGTATTAATAGGTTTTTTTCTATCTTTCAAATAATCATAAGAGAATAAAATTATATGCTCCTTATACTCTATAAAAAAGAAATTATAATAATTCCTCCACATGAAGAGGTTAGTAAAAGTAAATTCTGAAATGTATGGTGGGTATTTTTTAAGATATCTATCAAATAAGTCTTTATCTGTTATTTCAATAGGTTTTCCGCTATTAAGATCCATGGATTATTCTTATTTAAAGAACTTTAAAAGGATTATTCTTTTATTCAATTAATTAATTTGTGCTATTAGACGAGTTTATTTTAATAGTTTATATTTTAAAGGTAATAATAAATGAATATTGAAGGATTAAAATTTCATAGAAGACTGTCCTGGGTTGTCGCTCTTTATTCTTTAATTGTTATTTTTCTTGTAAATTTACGTCAATTAGTGGAGCCGTATGTTTTTTACGCTATGCTCCACCTAACGACTGAATGGATTTTATTTGGCATATTAGTCATTCATTGTGTTCTTTCCCAAAAATATTTGAAACTCTGGTGGGATCGTATAATTAAAGGTTTAAAAAGTAAGAGAGCACGCCCTATCTATATCTTAAGAGTCATACAGCTTATAACTAACAGAATAATAATTATTTTAGCTGTATTAGTTATATTATCTGGTTTTGGATATTTTGATTGGTATG
>SMTZ1_10002242_pt1 | contig 35932 bp, 29 predicted proteins | sample DeeMarSWOR136_30_FD_25667 | JGI IMG/M metagenome (IMG submission 25667)
AAAATCATAATAATTATGAGCGCAAGCAGTTGCAGCAAGACAAACGGGATTATTGAGCGATAGATATCCCCCATCGTTATCTCCGGCGGAGCGACACCTTTCATGACGAACAGGTTCATGCCGAACGGCGGAGTAAGGTAGCCCATCTCCATTATGATAACGAAAATAATCCCGAACCATAAAGGGTCGAACCCCAGGGACGTAACGATTGGTATAAATATCGGAATCGTTATCATCGTTATCGCCCCGGGATCCAGGAAACAGCCCAATATTATGAGAATAACAACCATTATGATAATGGGTATCCAATGGCCTCCGGCAACCCCCGTTAAAATATCTTCAACAATCCCCGGCGCTCCGATAGCGTAATAGATGGCTTTGAACAGAATCGCGCCGAACACTATCCACATAATCATGGCGCTGACCCGTAAGGTCCCGTAGCATGCTTCCTTGAAATTTTGCCAAGTAAGCCTGCGGGTTACAGCTGCGATAAGAATACTGCCGAAAGCCCCCATACCCGCAGCTTCAGTAACGGTAGCTATACCAGCGAAAATCGTGCCCATAACCATCAGAATAAGGATAATCGGCAGCAAAATGACGCGGAGGGAGACAAGCTTCTGTCTGATATCTACCCGCTCTTCAGGCGGTACTGCAGGACCGAGATGAGGCTGGAATCTGCATCTCAGGACTATATATATAATGAACAGGCAACCGAGGATTATACCGGGTATAATGCCGCCGATAAATAATTTACCGACCGACAGCTCGCCGAACAGACCGAGGATTATCATCAGTACACTGGGCGGTATAAGAACACCCAAAGCACCTCCAGCCTGAATACTCCCCAGTGCTATTTCCTTGTTATAGTGTCGTTTCAGCATAGCCGGCAGCGCGATCAGTCCCAGAATTGCCGTTGATGCGGCGCTTATCCCCACCATGGCTGCGAGTGCCATGCTCATGAGCACAGTGCCTATGGCAAGACCGCCCCGTACCCCCCCAATCCAATTCTGGACAGCATCGAAGAAGTCTTCAGCAAGTCCGGTCCGCTCGAGCATGGATGACATGAAGATAAACAGAGGTACCGCCACGAGAAGATAATTGGTCATTGAACCGTAAATGTTCATGACGGGCAGGAGCAGAGCATGAGACCCCCAGAGGGCTAAGGTAAAAACCACAGCCAGTCCGCCGAGGGCAAAAGCAATAGGAAGCCCCGACATTACCAGCAGCAGCATAGAGCTGAAAAGTATGGCTGTGAGGGCTCCGTCGCTCATTCCGGTTTCACCCCTGTAACGGCTGTCATCAGGTCTCGAATAAACTTTGCTAAACCCTGAATGAGCAGTAAAAATGTGCCCAGCGGGATCATAGCCTTAATGGGGTAAACAGGGGCAGCAAATGTAGAGGTGGTTGTCTCTGCAAGACGTATCGACCTCATCGCCCAATCAATGCCTTTCCACATTAATACGGCGCACAGCAGGAAGAATAAAGCGGAGGTAACCAGATCAAGGATTGCCCTCCGCCTCAAAGAGAGCCGGCTGTACAGTATGTCCATATTTACGTGTCCCTGGTGCCTGAGGACGTACGCACCTCCAAGTATGGAGTAGGTCGCAAGGAGAAAGGTAACCGTTTCATATGCCCATGCCGTAGGTGAATCGAAGACATAACGCGCGATAACTTCATACACCATCACCCCAACCATAAAAACGACCAGGAAGCTGACTATCTTGCCTGCCTGGTCGTTTATCCAGTCGATAACAGCGAGAAAACGTTTCATTGTCTTCAACTTGTCATTTCTGCTCTCTCAGATTATAAGAATATAGAAGAAAGCTATAGCTTTTACCTAAAAATAGACACAGGGGTTGAACGACTGACAACCCCTGCGTCTATTCATGCTTTCCTAGTCCAAACGACCTAAATATCTCATATAGTCTTTGGTTAAATCGATTATTTCCGCGGTATATTCATCTTGAAGAGCCAGCTGGTCCCACACGCCTACGGCTACTTCTCTCAGCTCCTCAACCTCTTCATCTGAAAACCAGTTTATCTCGACACCAGCATCTCTAAACGTTTCCAGGGCTTCAGCATCTTCATACGCGAAGTAAGTTGCGAAGCCGGTCGAAGCCCGCTGAGCGGCAACCGTTAGTATCTCCTGCAGGTCATCCGGCAGATCGTTCCAATCGTCAAGGTTCACAAAGAATTCACCGCTGGCGTAGGAAGAAAGCGGCGGCATCGTGTAGTATTTTGCCACGTCCTGCAGATTGATTGCTACGAATCTGGCGGGATTTCCTATGTTCGCGCCGTCGACAATACCCTGAGCAACGGACGTGTATATCTCCGAAATATCGGTCATCGTGGTTGTGGCTCCAAAGGCCTCCCATATCGACCCAAAGTATCCGATAGTCCGTATGTTCTTACCGTCCAAATCGTCCAGGCTCTCTATAGGTTCAGACGACATGATGCTGCCGTAAGGTACTCCGATAAGCGGGCTGAGCAAATGAACATTCTGCTCGGCATAGGCGTCACGAAGTACATCCAATACGCCGCGTTCATAGTACCAGACTTCCATCTCCTCCATGGTCTCACAGGAAAAAGGCAGGCCCAGTGCGAGAACTCCGACGGGGACAGTGCCAGCCCAGAAAGCACCGGTGCTGAAGCCCATCTCTATAGTACCATCAGCTACGGCATTGTGAATCTCGGTGAGTGGAACCAACGCTCCGCCCGGATACATTGTGAGCTTAAGGCGCCCGTCCGACATTTTCTCTACACTTTCGATGAAATCCGGAAACACCTTGTCATAGGAAACCATACCTGGCGACTCCGACGTCTGAAAACTCCACTCATATACCTTGGTCGGCGTCGCTGTAGGCTCGCCTTCTCCCTCCTCCTCCCCGCACCCGGTTGGAATGAGGAGAGCCACGAGGGATACTATTAACATTGTAAGAAACAGCCATTTACGTACCTTTAACATCTTTCCCCCCTTTACATTTTTTCCCATCGGGCAGTGACAGCTACCATATTTTGAATGTATCTCTCACCTCCCTTCACTGTAAACCTACCGAGTCTCGAAGTTAAATACCGTAATGTATATTGAGCCGTTAAAGATGTCCGATTAAAATTGTAAATTTACGGAGCAATAATAGGCTCGTAGACTTACCTTGTCAACACTTTTACAAACGTATTTTCGCTGCCAAAAGCAGAACATTGCAACATAATGATAAAAGACCAAATACAGAGTAAATTATGTTGCCGTCTTTTCATATGTGGTTACGCATCCTTCACAGTATTTTTACTGGTAGAAAAGCCCCGCGGCTTGAGCGCCACAGGGCTTCTTTGTAAGCAGAAGTACCAATGCTGCATTATCAGGCTTTTAAGTACGACTCCTGCAACCGTTCCAGAATCTTCAGGTTGGCGTCCTCGTTCATGCGGGTGTTTTCCGGGGAAGAAAATGCGTTTAACTGGATTTTTCTATCTTTCTTCCACGCATAGAATCTCTTGAAAAGGTAGCCCCTGACAGAGGCATGGGAACCTTCCCCACAAACATCAACCCCGATAATACGCTTTCGCTTACCGATCAAGGAGACCGCTGCCAGGAGTTCGTCCAGGGTCATAGTTCCCTGGTAGCCCGGATAATTGGTGAAGCTTTCCGGCTCAATTAAAACGTCCTTGTCAATCGTGAGATAGACCGTATCGGTCGGGATGGTGGGCAGGATTCTCTCCAATGTCATTTCGATCCCGCCGTTACCCTGGATGTTTTTCCAGTAAGCCTTTGTTGTAAGCAGGCGGGGTTTTAATTCCACGCAGGGCAATGTTGCGTGTACCCTCCCCAGCAAGACAGAGCGTTGCATTGAGTTGGGGTAGACCTCCACTTTCCCGTCGCGGAGCAAGCTCATCTTGTGTGTTAATGTGCCGATAGGCATCGGGAAGTTAGGCAGGGGGAGGTCTTTACTCAGTTTCAAATCTCCATCGATTCCTAATTGGATTACTTTGCGGACGTGGGGTAATTCCAGAGTATTTACCACCCAGCTTCCGCAGTGGAGTCGTCCGGGGCTGCTTTTCCAGAAATCGGTGTGATTGTCGAACTGGATAACGGTCAACGGTTCTTCTAGCCGGCTGATCAACAGATAAGCCAGGTGGTGGTAATCGCCTGAACCATAGAAAATAACCTTCCCTTTTACTGTTCCAACGGAAGATACGAGCAACTGCCCGAGCTGTTCCAACTCCCCAACCGGACACCAGTAACGCAGCGCAGCGGATTTATTCTGGAGCGGAATCACGGCAGGTTGATATTGTTCTATCAATCTCTTCTGCTGTACAAGTGCTCCATCTACATCAAGGACAATCACTTTGACCGCACCTGGCTTTTCCATTCTTATCGTAGCTTTTCCTTCGTATTACATTCGACTTTCCACTTGCACGGCAGTCGTTCCTTGTCGCGCTTCCACTGGTCTAAAAAAGGTATATTTTTGCCTGAAAATACAAATTACGCTCAATCCGACAATTTCTCCACCCAACGTACGCTCATGGTGTTAGGTGAAAGTATGCTTCACACAAGATACCGCTGCGCCCGTTGTCAGCGCTGCGCGGCGACGTGCTGGTCGGAGGCCTCGAGGGGAGGTACCGAAATGCTCAGCACGACAGCCTGGCTGTCCGTTCGCAGGCTATGAACAGCGTCCACCGGTACCCGCAGTACCTGGTAACGGGTCAGCTCCGTTGTGCTGTCGTCAACGGTTGCCTTCGCCGTCCCTTCCAGGACGAAGTACGTCTGCGTCGTCCTGTGGTGATGATGCGGCTGGATGACGCTTTCCTTCGTTATCTTCAGCACCCTGAGGCTGAATTCCGGAGTTTCCAAATTCGCTAATACCTCGTAGTCCCCCAGCTGTCTGTATGCCATGTGCCCCCCTTGTTTCGAGTATTTCCCCGCGATTAACTTCGTGTCCTGCCACCTGATAATGAGTCCCGCCTTCTGAGCATCACCGGCAACTTATATGTAACTGAATAATGGACACTTTATAGAGCAGAACCGTCCTTGTCAAGCTCATTCCCCTGCTACCGGCTGAGGTTGCTCCCCTCTTCTAGAGAATGATGGTGGCCCTGGTGACCAGCCCCTTCTCCTGTTCCTCAAAGGCCTTGTTGATTTCCTCCAGAGCGTAGGGACGGGAGAGAACCCGATCAAATGGGTATTTGTCCTTAGCCCGTCTCAGGAAGTCGAGCGCCTTCTTCAAGGTATCGGGACCGTAGAGCATGACACCCACGATGCTCTTATTGCCCATAACGAGGAGAGCGGGGTCTGCCTCATAGGTCATACCCAGGCTGATGGTGCCCATCGACAGGTAGCGCCCGCTGTTGCCGAGCATGTCTATGCCCTCGGGGATGACGTGGGGATATCCTACGAGCTCGGCGACGACATCCGCACCCCAGCCGCCGGTAAGCTCCCTTACCCTCATGAAACGTTCCTCGGGCGTTTTCAATTCATTCATATCGATCACCTCATCAGCGCCGAAGGCTCTTGCCAGCTCCAGACGCTCCTCGATGCCATCGATGACGATGACCTTCTCCGCACCCATTTCCCGGGCTACCGCTGTGGCGCAGATGCCCAGCCCGCCGGCACCCTGGATGGCGATGGTCTCCCCGTAGCCAAAGCCGACCCGCTCCAGACCATAGATAACCTGGGCGAGTGCGCAGTTAACCGGCGCTGCCATTTCGTCCGTGAGGTCATCAGGCACCTTAAAAATTTTCTGACCGGGGCGGATATAGTAGTATTCAGCATAGGCACCGAGGAAGTGAGGGTACTCTTCACAGGGGCTGTACACCGCTATCGGCGCCAGGGGGCACGCCGGGTCCATCCCCTTCAGGCAGGCACGGCAATGCCCGCAGGTATAGAATATGCGGTGAACCACCCGGTCGCCCACCGCCAGGGGCTCACCCGCCGAGTCGGCGACCACGCCCTCGCCCAGCCGGGCAACCGTGCCTACGGTCTCGTGACCCAGTATTATCGGCAGCGGCGCTCCCATGGCGGCGATATCGATATCTCCCCTCCATATGTGGATGTCCGAGCCGCATATATTGGCCCTTCTTACCTTCACCAGGACAGCACCCGGCTCCGGCTCGGGCACGGGGTATTCCACAATCTCCATGGGGTGGCCCAGGCCTCTGTATATCGCCGCTCTCCCTTTGTCAGGCATATAAAACCTCCTTTTTCTTCTTGTGAATAGAGCTTGGACCGGGTGGACAGGCACAGCTACCTAGGTCAAGAGGTAGCCGCCATCCACCAGCACGATACTGCCGGTCATAAAGTCCGCCGCCGCACTTGCTAGGAAGAGCGCCACGGTGGCTACATCGTCGGGCTCGCCCATGCGTCCCAGGGGCAGGCGCTCCCAGAAGCGCACCGTAAGCTCATCGAGGGGCGCGCCGCGTGCCTGAAGCGACTCCGCCATTGCAGCCGAGCCAGGCGTCATGATGGGTCCCGGGGAAACGGCGTTGACCAGGATATTGTGAGGCCCTAATTCCAGAGCCAGCGCCTTGGTCAACATGATGACCCCACCCTTAGAGGCGTTGTAGTGTACCAGTTCCAGCCTCGTGGGATGTACACCGTCCATCGAGGCCATATTGACGATCTTGCCGCCACGCCCGGCTTTAATCATCTCCCTTGCAGCAGCCTGAGCATTGAAGAACATGCCCTTAAGGTTTATGTCGAGTGTTCTGTCCCAGGTCTCCTCCTGCATCTGCATCGGCGGCGCGAAGCTAAAGATACCAGCGTTATTAACCAGGATATCAAGGCGACCGAAGGCATCCACCGTAGCCTGCACTACCTTCTCAGCATCTGCGGCTCTGGCGGCATCAGCCTCGATAGACTCCGCCGTCCCACCGCCGGCCCTAATCTGCTCCACGGTTGTACCTGCAGCCTCCATGTTGATGTCAGTGACCATCACACTCGCGCCCGCCTCCGCCAGCCGTAAGGCTATAGCCTGGCCGAGGCCCATTCCGGCGCCGGTTACTATCGCTCCCTTGCCAGTAAGATCAAACAACTGTGAGATAGACTTTGGTGCCATGTTGCAGTTCCCCTTTCTAACAACTTGAATTGACTATGCTGTCATGCCTGAGGTATGAACCTGCCAGTATACCTATCAACTAAGGTGCAATGAGGTAACATCCTGTATATACCCTGGTAGCCCGTTTGTCAAGCCAACATGATGGTCCATACCGTTCGGTCATGGTTGGTATGATTTTTAAAGTACCGTGTTCTAAAACCGTTCGTGGTGAGCTTGTCGAACCATGAACGCCCTTCGACAGCCTGATGGTCGGATTGTTCAGCCGGGGACAGCATCAATCAGCCTTGACATCAGGCAACGTACTATGGTATAAAAGTGTCCTCGAAGGCCCTTTTTTTATGTTCATAGAATACCGTTTTTACTCTCCTCGCCGGGACGGGGAGATCGCAGTGATGACGATAGGTCGTTTGTTTTCAATTTTTTTATGCCCCCTGCAATGGGGGCATAATATTTAACGGGCACCGCCGCGGCAGCGATGCCGCCTTAGAAGCAGATGAGAGCTTAGTCATGATGAGGAAACCCGACAGGGGGAGTTAGCAGATGCCCAAGCCGCTTGAAGGTATACGGGTGCTGGACTGGACTGCGTGGCAGCAGGGGCCTATCGCCAGCGCACTTCTGGCGGATATGGGTGCCGAGGTCATCAAGATAGAGCCTCCCGAGGGCGAACCCGGTCGGGGGATGCTGAGAATGTACGGCCGCGACTTGCCGTTGAATTTCTACTACCAGAATCAGAACCGGGGCAAGAAGGGGATTGTGCTCAACCTGCGGTCTGATAAGGCGAAAGAGGTCCTGTACAAGCTGGTAGAGAAATCGGACGTCTTCGTGACTAACTATCGCGAGAGCGTCGTCCGAAGGCTGAAGGTGGATTACAAAACATTAAAGAAATATAACCCCCGGCTCATCTACGCCCTGAGCTCAAGCTACGGACCGGAAGGGCCCGACGCCGATAAAATGGCAGCTGATTTCGCGGGTCAGGCACGGGGTGGTATGTGGAGCATAACGCAATCGGAAGACCTGGTGCCGACCCCTATCGGAGCCGGCTTTGCCGATGAGGTCGGGGGGTTGATGACTGCCTATGGTGTACTGCTGGCTATCATTGCTCGAGAGAGATACGGGGTCGGGCAAAGGGTGGATGCTTCGCTCCTCGGCGGCCAGATCGAGATAGGAAGACTCCTGTTACATGCCTACCTGGCAATGGGTGTTCTCCCCCCGGGCTCGCTGATAAAGGGCGCCAGAAATCCGCTCTACAACGTCTATCAGGACAGCGAGGGCAAATGGTTTGTTATCGCTGCCCTGCAGGCAGACAGGTTCTGGCCTCAATTCTGCAAGGTGCTGGGTATCGAGGAGTTGGAGAAAGACCCTAAATTCGAGAATCAGCTTGCCAGAGGGGACAACTTCGATGAAATCATGCCCAGGCTAAAGGGTATTTTCAGTACTAAAAAGAGAGATGAGTGGTTGAAGCTTCTCGAAGACGCCGGGCTCCCTGTTGCACCGGTGAACGATTACTCCGATGTAGCACAAGACCCCCAGATATTGGCCAATGACTACATCGTTGAAATCGATGACCCCATTCACGGCAAGCTCAGGATTCCCGGCATCGCGGTGAGATTGAGCGAGACGCCGGGGAAGGTGGAAAGGCTCGGCCCCGAGGTTGGCCAGCATACAGAAGAAGTGTTAATGGAACTTTGCGGCTACACATGGGATGACCTAGCCACATTGAGAGAGGAAGGCGTCTACTAAAGTAGAAGTCCTGTAAGCCCGTTCGAAACCCGACCGGATTGACGCCTAGTTAGGAGCAGGGAATTAAATGGCCAAAGCGCAACCTGGCGGTAAAGGGTTGGCGGCGGCGGAACAAATATATCAAGACAGGAGCCGGAGAGCTAAGCAGCTACGAGACGAAGGCAAGAAGATAATCGGCTATTTCTGCACGTACCCTCCCCTGGAGATGCTGACCGCTGCTAATCTTGTCCCCTATCGAATTATGGGCAACCCCAGGCAAGCAGTTGTCCGTGCCGATGAGTATCTCGAGAGCATCGTGTGCTCCTTCGTTCGCAGTTGCTTCGATGTAGCGCTGCAGAACGGTTACGATTTCCTCGACGGTTTTTTGGCGAGCCACGCCTGTGACAACATAGGCAAGATATATACCATCTGGCTGTATAATTTCAAACCGCAGTTTTCCTATTTCGTCAACGTGCCTAATACTACCTCTGCAGCCTCTCTGAAATTCTTCAGGGCTGAGCTTGCCACATTCCAAAGATACCTTGAGAAATTCACAGGCGGCCAGATCACTGAGCAGCGCCTGTTTGAAGCTATCAAGCTACACAATGAAAACCGGGGCCTGATGAGAGAGGTCTATGCGCTGAGGAAACCCGACCCTCCCTTGCTCTCAGCCGTGGAGATGAACAAGATATTGGTTGCCTCGCAGAGCATACCGGTGGAAGAATCGAACCAGCTCCTGCGTGACGTCATCCAAGACCTCAAGAAACGCCACGATGGCCCAGCGCGGAAACCAGCGAGGCTCATGGTAGTTGGCTCTGAGATCGATGACTCCCCCCTTTACCAGATCATCGAAGACAGCGAGGCCAACGTAGTTATAGATGATGCCTGCATCGGCACAAGGGTCTACTGGCATGATGTGGAGACTGAAGGCAATCCGCTGGATAACCTGGCAACGCGTTACCTGGACCGAGTGATGTGCCCTCGGACTGCCAGGGAACGGACGGGAAGCAGGGAGAAGGATTTGGATATCAGGTTCGGGCATATCCTGGGACTAGCCCGAGAGTTCAGGGTGAACGGTGTTATCCTCTATATATTAAGGTACTGCGATAATTTCGGGTTCGATGTCCCCGATTTAAGGGATTATATGGAGAAGGCTGGCCTGCCAGTGCTTTTTGTCGAAGATGAATACCTGATAAGCAGCGCCAGTCAGCTAAAGGGGGCAGGGATGGCAGAAGCGCCAAAAGAGAAAACCACAGCTGTTAAGTCCACTGAGACCGTCAAAAGGGTACCCCGCTTGATTAAGGCTATGCTTATGGAGGCTCACGATGGTAAGGCTCAGGGCAAGCCGGTCGTCTACTGCTTCTTGGGTAATAACTGCGATGAGATTGTGAGAGCTATGGGTATGGCACCGGTCTGGCCCGAGAACTGGGCCGGCTTCTGCGCTGCCGTACACCTTGCAGAAGGCTTCCTGAAGAAGGCTAACGCTGAAGGCTTTTCCGATAAACTCTGCACCTATGCCACCTGCGGCCTTGGCTTCGATATCATGCGCCGGGAACTGGGGGAAGCGCCCCCCGATGCTCCCTTTGGCGGCCTGCCCGAGCCCGACGCGATGATAGGCATCGGTCTTAGTATGTGCGACGCCAGACACAAATGGTTCCAAGCCGTGCAGCGTTACGCGGATGTTCCTCTGCATACTATGGGTCTATTGGTGCCCCCCTACGACATAGACCCTAAGGAGGTGGAGGGTTACTATATCGATTACATGGTGGAGGAGCTAAAGGGACTGGTCGAGTTTCTGGAGCGTATAGCCGGCAGGAAGATGGACTGGGATGAGCTAAGCCACCTTATTGATATCAGCGATGAAACCAATGACATATGGTATGAGGCCTACCAGTTGCGCAAGGCGGTTCCGTCCCCTATGCCGACGCAGGATGCCATGAGCGCTTTCGTCCCCGGCTGGTGTCTGCTCGGCACGCAACAAGCGCTCGATTTTTGCCGAGACCTTTATGACGAGGTCAAGTATCGAGTGAAAAACAAGATAGGGGTAATCCCCGATGAGAAATATCGCCTGGTGTGGGGGATGGGCATACCGCCCTGGTTTTTCTTGCAGTTGTTCAACTTCTTTGAGAGCTTGGGGGCAGTGTTTGCCATCGAAGGCATTTACAGGCCATTTGAACCAGTGGAGATACCCGCAGGTGTGAGCCATCCTTTAGAGCGGCTGGCATGGAGGTTATACAAGCGTGGTACCTATAGACACGACAAGGCCAGGAAACGCACAGGCGATGCCGATATCGAGTATCTTATCGAGCTCATTGATGAATACAAGATCGACGCCGTTGTCATGCACCGGGCTTTCTCCTGCCGCACGGTGCACACGGGCCAACTCCATCAACTCGCCGTGCTTAAGAAATACCGCAACCTGCCCTCCCTTATCCTGGAGAGCGATATGGTTGACGTCAGCAGCTTCTCCGAAGAGGACGTCAAGAGCAGGATAGAGACCTTTATCGAGATCGTAGACGCACACAAGAGAAGTAAGGGAAACTAGCGTTTCTCAGCACCGATGCAGTACCATAGAAGGGTGCTAGGGAGTCAAAGCCATGGGAGATAGGATTTTTATTGAAGGCAATGAGGCGGTGGGATGGGGTGCGCTCAGCGCCGGCTGTGACTGCTACTTCGCCTACCCCATATCACCACAGAATGAGATCCCGGAGTTCTTTTCCCGGGAGATGCCGAAACGGGGCAAGGTATTTGTCCAGGCTCAGTCCGAGACCGGGACCATAGGCATGCTCTATGGCGCCGCTGCCATCGGTGTTCGAGCCATGACCTCCACCTCAAGCCCTGGCTGGGGTCTGATGCAGGAGGGAATGTCAAATCTTTCCGGCGCCCGTCTCCCTTGCGTGATTGTCCTCGTGCAGAGGGTCGGGCCCGCCGTTCAAAACCTCCAGCACGCCCAGATGGACTATAAGAGCGTCACCAGGGGTGGCGGCGGCGGCGACTACCGGAATATGGTCCTGGCACCGTCATCCGTTCAGGAGACCCACGACATCGTGCAGCTCGCTTTCTACCTGGCTGATAAGTACAGCAACCCGGTTGTCGTGCTCATGGATGCCCTGATGGGGCATATATTCGAGCCTCTGGAGGTCAAGACTTTGGACTTCGGGCCGCTTCCAAGCAAGGATGACTGGAGGCTGAGGCTTCGGGGGCAGCGAAAGGACGGCAAGCACATTGTCTCCCCGGCCAAGGGCATGGCTGAGGGATACATCGATTACCTCCGTAACCTGAGAGAAAAATACAAGTCCATGGAGTCTGAGATACGGTACGAAGGCTACATGATAGATGATGCCGAGCTGGTCCTCGTGGCCTATGGATACTGTGCTCGCGTCTGCGAGGAAGCGGTCAATGAAGCCCGGGCCCAGGGGCTCAAGGCGGGACTACTCAGGCCCATAACACTCTGGCCATTTCCTTATAAGGACATACGGGACAAGGCAGCACAGGGGTGCAAGTTCCTGGTGGTGGAGGACAGCCTGGGACAGATGGTCGATGATGTCAGGATGGGGGTTGAAGGCAAGGCTGAGGTTTCCCTGGTCGATATAACATTTCGTCATATTGCCTCGGAAGACGGAATGATCATGCCACAAAGGGTAGTGGAGGAAATAAAAAGGCTGATATGAACAAGAAGGCCGAAGGCCCGAAGAAGGAAAAGGTTGTCGGTACACCGGCGCTTTTCGTGACAGAGTGGTGGACCCAATTCCTCTGGGATATGTACTGCCCCGGCTGCCAGACCCCCCTGGTGGGACGCCTCATCGCCGAGGCTATCGAGGAGCTCGGCATCGGGGACAGGGCTATTATGGTCATGGGGAACGGCTGCCACGCTTACCTGGCCGGTGGGTTGGACTTCGATGTCACCAGCGGCGGACACGGACGCGCACCCGATATAGCCACCGCAATGAAGCGTGTGATGCCGGATGGCATTGTATTCACCGTTCAGGGGGACGGCGACTGTGTCGCCATCGGGGCAGACGCGCTGATCGGCGCACTGAGCCGTGGAGAGAAGATAACCATTATTATGGTCAACAACACCAACTATGGCACCACCGGCGGGCAGATGGCGCCCACCACCATTGTCGGTCAGGTAACCACGACCAGCCCACAGGGAAGAAATCCCGATGTGGAGGGTTACCCGACACACGCCGCTGAGCTCGTCGCTACCTTCAGGGGGGTGTCCTACAGCGCCCGGGGGTCACTCCACACCACGGCCAACTACCGGCGCACCAAGAAATATATCACAACAGCCTTCCAGAGGCAGGCGGAGGGGGTCGGCCTCAGCTTTGTCGAGGTCATCACTGCCTGCCCCCCGAACTGGCATATGACCCCAATCGAGAGCCTAGCCTGGATAGAGGAGAAGGTAATTCCCGAATTCCCGCTGGGCGAGTTCAAGAACGTGACCCATATCGAATAGCTGTTTATGCCCAATAGAGTCATGGTATAGGCTGAAATGTCGAGAAACGAAATAATCATGGCGGGTATCGGTGGCATGGGCGTGCTCGTGGCCGGGCAAACGCTATCGCGTGCAGCGTTTCATCAGTATAAGCACACGTCCTATGTCCCCTCCTTCGGCGCCGCCAGGCGCGGCGGGAACTCAGAGTATACCGTCATCTTCTCCGACGAGAAAATCTCGTCCCCGCTTCTGGACCAGTCACAATCGGTGGTACTGCTCGATAGCACCCAGTTTGCAGCCTACGAAGCGAGGGTTCGCCCGGGAGGGGTTTACATCGTGGAGAAGTCTGACCTCACTGCCGAGAGAGGACGGAAGGACTACAAGCTCTATACGCTCCCGGGCATGGAAATCGCCGTCAGCATGGGGGCAAGCGTGCTTATCGGGCTCATAATGCTCGGTGCTTGCATTGCGATTACGGAATGCATATCACCAGAAGCCATTGAGGATGAAATCCGTTTACGGTTTGCCGGCGAGAAAGATTTGTTGCAGCGAAATCTGGATGCATTCAGGCGCGGCTTCGAACTGGGGAAAGCTGCCAGGTAGCAAGACCGCTTCGCTACCGGTTTGTGTGAGAGGAAGCAATGGCATTCAAGGTGGTCCAGCTATTAGAACTTCCCGATATGCCCGACTACAGCGAGATGTTTCGACAGGCCGGGGTCGAGGTTGAGCTGGCTAAGAAAATCGACCCAATCCCACTCACCGAGGACCAGATTATCGCTGCGGTAGGAGATGCCGATGCTGCCATCGCTGGAACCACCGTCCAGCCCTTTTCCCGAAAGGTTTTTAAGAGCCTGAGTAACTTTAAATTCATCATGAGCATCGGCATTGGCTACGATAATCTTGATGTACAGGCAGCCACCGAGCTCTGTATCCTCGCTGCCAATATACCGGATTACTGCCTTGAAGAGGTATCGGACCACACGATGGCCCTGATTCTAGCCTGTACCCGAAGGGTTGTACAACTGGACGGGATTGTGAAGCAGGGAGGGTGGAAATCCCTGGCGGAACCTCATATCCAAAGCGATATATGGCCCAATCTGTCAAGGCTGCGGGGGCAGACACTGGGGCTTATCGGCCTGGGGCGCATTCCACAGGCTCTAGTCCCCAAGGCACAAGGGTTTGGCCTCAGGATTATTGCCTTCGACCCTTACATAGCCCCGGATATATTTCAGGAACTCGGGGTGGAACAGGTGAATCTGGAGCAGTTACTGACTCAGTCGGATATCGTCTCTATTCACGTTCCTGTGACACCAGAGACACGGCATCTCCTGGGACTTGAGCAACTCAAGCAGATGAAGCCAACGGCGTGCCTTATCAACACCGCCCGGGGTCCGATAGTGAACCATGAGGCGCTGTACACCGTTCTCAGCCAGGGCGGTATCAGCGCCGCTGCCGTTGATGTCACTGACCCGGAACCCCTTCCTCCAGACAGCCCGCTGCTCAATCTCGATAACATAATTATCACAGCCCACTGTGCCGGCATCTCACCAATGTCCTCCGCCGAATTGCTCCGCCGCCCCGGCGAGGAAGTAATCAGGTTAGTCAGAGGGGAGTGGCCCGTTGGCTTGCTCAACCCCCAGGTCAAGGAGAAGTACCGCCAGAAGTGGGCTCAGTCGTGAGTCATTAAGAGAGGAAAAGATGGCCAAGGGTGAAATAGTCATCGACGAGACAATCTGCAAGGGGTGCGGCTACTGCGCTGAATTCTGCTCCCGGGGCTGTATCGAGATACCGGGGGACAAGTTCACTGCCAAGGGATATCTCATTCCCGTCTTCGCTCATCCCGAAAAGTGCAACGCGTGTGGGGTTTGCGCCTGGATGTGCCCCCGTTTTGCCATCGATGTCTATAAATACGTAGAGGCAACGGCCAAGTAAACCCTGCGCTAGAAGTCTCTACGCTCGTCAGGAAGGACAGGCATTTGCCGTGAAAACACGGATAACTGAGCTACTGAAAATAGAACATCCGATAATCATGGCTGCGATGGCCTGGATCGGCGACGTTAACCTGACGGTGGCGGTCTCCAATGCCGGCGGTCTCGGAACCCTGGGCCCCAATGCGGGACAGGTAGAGGTCACTACGGATGTCAACGAGACCGGTGAGCGTCTGAGAGAGCAGATTCGGCAGGTAAGGAGTCGTACCGATAAGCCATTCGCGGTCAATTTTGTTGTTGGTGTTCCAGGGCTGGACAGGGAGTTCAGCGACCGCTGCGTCGAGGTGGGGATCGAGGAACGAGTACCGGTGGCTATCGTCTCCCAGGGAGACCCGAGGGTATATACTCAGAAGCTCAAGAGTGCCGGGATGGCGGTTCTGCACACATCTTCCTGCGTGGAGCACGCTAAGAAGGCTGAGGACGCGGGAGTCGATGCGGTAATCGCTACCGGTCTCGAGGGAGGCGGCCACAGTGGTTTCTTCGAAGTCACAACCTTTTGCCTCGTGCCACAGATGGCTGATGAACTGAAGATACCGGTGATTGCCGCTGGGGGGGTCGGGGATGAACGGGGGCTCGTTGCTGCCCTCGCCTTGGGTGCCGAGGCGGTATACATGGGTACCCGATTCATAGCCACCAGGGAATGTCGCGCACACTCCAATGTTAAGCAACTCATACTAGATTCCGATGAGACAAGCTCAGTGGCAATAAGACACGGCATAAGAGGTATCGCGGGATCGGGAGACCGCGGTTTTGTCGACGAGCGTCGCGGTATATTGCGTATGCTCGTCGATGACCACATTCGCGAGACCCTAGAGCGTGAAGGGTTCACCTACGATGCCCTGGCTCCGTTCATGGTGCTCCCCGCCCCTGAAAGGGGGGGCAGCAGCACAGCCGCTTCGCTCGTACATGGCGATGTCGAGGGACACGCTATCATGGCCGGCGGGCAAGTCGTTGGCATGATCAAAGATATTCCCACGTGTGCAGAGCTCATTCAGCGCATTGTTGATAGGGCGGAAGAGGTACTGGAAGCGCTCAGGGCTAAAGGGATAGGCTCGTAAAGCGTCCTTCAATATTACTGACTATGTAGGTGCGTTATCTGACTTCAAGCCCGCGTATCGGGCTTGGGTAGAAGGCAGGGACATGGACTTCCGGTTCAGCGCACAACAGGAGGCGTTCAGAGGCGAGGTCCGTGATTTCCTGCGCAAGGAGCTGACACCTGATTTCTTGAGTCAGATTAAATTCAGGCCGCCGGCGTACCTTGCTTACTCGCCGGAATTCACTCGCAAGCTGGTTCAGCAGGGCTGGCTGGGGATAGGGTGGCCCCAGGAGTATGGAGGACAGGGTCGCCCTTACATGGAACAGCTGGTCTACAACGAGGAGCTGGCATATCATGGTGCACCGATCGGATGCCATTTTCTTGCCGAAACTATGGCGGGACCTACGCTGATGAGGGTGGGCACTCAAGAGCAAAAGAACGAATATCTGCCCCGTATCCTGGCTGGCGAGATAACCTTCTGCCTGGGGTATACTGAGCCTGGCGCCGGCTCTGATTTAGCCTCGCTTCAGACCCGCGCCACCGCCAATGGAACGAGCTACATCATTAACGGTCAGAAGACATTCATTACCCTCGCCCAGCACGCCCACTATTGCTTGCTGGCAGCGAGAACCGACCCCGATGCGCCCAAACACCGGGGCATCAGCCTGTTCATCGCGGATATGACGTCACCGGGTATCACCGTGCAACCAACATCAACAATAGGCGATATGGTGGTAAATGACATCTTTTTCGATGATGTGCATATTCCCAAGACAGCGCTTGTCGGTGAAGAGAACAAGGGATGGTATCACCTGGGCATTGCTTTAGACTACGAGAGGGCTTTCTCAGCAGCAGCGGCAGGCTATCTGCAATATACTTTTGAGCAAATACTTGCGTACGCCAGGGAGAAGCGCCGCTATGAGCAGCCTCCTCATGGATATTACCCGTTGCGGTACAAGCTTGCGCAACTGGCTATCGATATAGAGGTTGGGCGCATGTTCGGCTACCGGTTAGCCTGGCTACTGGAGCAAGGCATAGTCCCTTTCTACGAAGCCTCTATAGCCAAGGTATTCACCTCCGAGCTGGAGCGTCGTCTTACGAATATCGGGATGGAGGTCACAAAGCTTTACGGGCAACTCAAGGAAGGTTCCAAGTGGGCACCGCTCCAGGGGACAATGGAGAGGGCATGTCAACTCGCCTTTATGGTTACCATTGGCGGGGGCACCAGCGAGATACAGAGGAATATCATTGCGTTTATGGGCCTGGGGTTGCCCCGATAGACCAAGCGAAGTAATCTAGTGGCAGTCCAAGCTTACTGTTAGAAGCAAAGGAGGCACTCTATGGTTGGAATCACATCTTACGGAGCCTATGTCCCATTATATCGGCTAGACCGCTCCGAGTTCTTCAGGGCCTGGGGAGGCATATTCGGGATGTCAATACCTGGAGAGAAAGCAGTAGCCAACTTCGATGAGGATACCATTACCATGTCTGTTGAAGCAGCCATAGACTGCCTAAGCGGGATTGACCCGAAAACAGTCGATGGCCTGTTTTCTGCCACTACAACCTCCCCCTATAAGGACAGGCAATGCTCCGGCGTGATGTCCATGGTCCTCGATCTGCGCCGCGATGTCCGGACAATGGACGTCGCCAATTCACTGCGGGCGGGAACGAGCGCTCTCACCTCCGCCATCGACGCCATTGAAGCCGGGACAGCCAAGAGCATACTCGTGACCGCCGCCGATATGATTCTGGCAGCGCCAGCAGGTGATTTCGAGCAGGCATATGGTGACGGCAGTGCCGCCGTGCTCCTGGGGAATGAGGATGTTATCGCCAGCGTCGAGGGCAGCTATTCTGTCTCCGACGAATTCGCCGGGATGTGGCGAACCTCTGATGACACCTTCGTTCGCGCCTGGGAAGACCGAATGATACTCGATAAAGGCTACTCATCCATCATACTCGAGGCGATCAACGGGCTGATGAAGAAATATGGCCTGTCCACCAAGGATTTCACAAAGATGGTCTGCGATTCGCCTCTCGATGTAAGAAGGCACTCCAGGCTGGCAAGGGAATTGGGGTTCGATGAGTCACAGGTGCAGGACCCGATGTTTCTGACCGTGGGCAATACCGGATGCGCCCTGGCGATGATGATGCTGGTGGCCGCCCTCGAGGAATCCAAGCCGGGGGATAGGATACTCTTCGCCAGCTATGGAAACGGAGCCGATGCTTTCGTTCTCGAGGTAACTCCCGAGATAGAGAAGGTCGGACATCGACGCGGTATGAAGAACCACCTCGCCTCAAAGAAACCGCTCAAGAACTATGAAAGCTACCTGCGCTGGCGCAGGCTGGTCACCGTGGAGCGGGCCCGCCGCCCCGAATTGGGGCCCACCACCATAGCAGGGCTGTGGCGTGACCGCAGGCTTATCCTCGGACTCTGGGGTAAGAAATGCACTGCCTGTGGTACACCTCAGATCATTCAGGGCGCAAGTATGGGCATGGGTACGCCGACAAGGATTTGTGTCAATTGCCAGGCTAAAGACCAGTTTGAGGAATACAGATTCGCCGATAAAAAGGCTAAGGTCTTTACCTTCACACAGGACAACCTGGCGGACACCGTTGACCCACCTGCCGTGGTTACGACAGTTGACTTCGAGGGGGGAGGCAGGGCTATATTTGATATGACCGACCGCGACCCCAACGAAGTCTCTGTGGATATGCCCGTGGAAATGACGTTCCGGAAGCTATTTTATGATGCTCCGCGGGGGATCCACAATTACTTCTGGAAGACTCGACCAGTCAGGTGCTAAGGAAAGGAGGTACGATGCCGGAAGGTATAAAGGATAAGGTCTGTATCGTCGGTATGGGCTGCACCAAATTCGGAGAGATCTGGGACAAGAGCGACGGTGACCTGATTGTGGATGCAGCTTATGAAGCCTATGAGGATGCCGGTATCGAGCCCAAGGATGTTCAAGCCCACTGGGTAGGAACCTGCTGGGGGATGACGGCAGCGATGTTAAGCGTGGCGTTAAAAACGCAGTATAAGCCCGTCACCAGAGTGGAGAACGCATGCGCCACAGGTGCCGAGGCATTGCGCAATGCCTGCTATGCAGTGGCATCCGGCGCCTACGACATCGCACTCGCGCTCGGCTATGAGAAACTGAAGGACCAGGGCATCAGCGGCTTGGGCGGCACTGCCATCACAACCGGTGTCGCCTCCGTCATGACAGCCCCAGGTGCTTTCGCCATGCTGGCCACCAAGTACTTCGCCCGCTATGGATTGAGCCCCAGTGAAGGTAAAAAACTGATCGCACAAATACCAGTGAAGAACCATCATAACGGTGCGCTTAACCCGAAGGCCCACTATCAGAGGGAGTTATCACTAGAGCAGGTATTAAACGCGCCGATCATTGCCTGGCCACTCGGTATCCTCGACGCCTGTGGGGTGAGCGACGGCGCCGCGGCAGCTATTGTCGTCCGCGCTGAGGATGCCAAGAAATTCAGGCCCGACCCAGTCTATCTAAAGGCAGCTCAGATCTGCGTTGGCCCCGCCGAGGGTCAGATGAGCCAGGCATTCGACTATACCCACGTTGAGGAGACCTATCGTGCCGGCCAGGCTGCCTATGCGGAGGCCGGGGTTAAGAACCCGCGCAAGGAGATCAGTATGGCTGAGGTTCACGACTGCTTCTCCATCACCGAAGCCGTTATCATGGAGGATCTCCAGTTCAGCCCGAGAGGAAAGGTGAAGGAGGATATTGAGGCAGGCACGTTCAACCTCGATGGAGAACTGCCGGTTCAACCGGACGGCGGGCTGAAGTGCTTTGGTCACCCCATCGGCGCCAGCGGGCTGAGGATGATGTACGAGGTGTACCTCCAGCTCCAGGGCAGGGCTGGTCCCCGCCAGATAAAGAATCCCCAGTTGGGGCTGACCCACAATCTCGGGGGGTTTCCCTATTTGAGCGTCATCAGTTGTTTCATCGCCGGACTGTAGGGGTTCAGGAAGGAGGAGCCATGAATAAGGTATTCTCAAGCCCCGAAGAAGCCGTTCGGGACATTAAGGATGGGTCGAGTGTTATCATCGGCGGCCCCGGCACACCGACCGCATCCCCGACCAGCCTTATTTGGGCGCTACGGGACAAGGGTAGCAAAAACCTGATGATTATCTGCAATACGGTGGGTTTTAGCCCCTATGCCGCCATAGTCCTGGTGGAGAATAAGCAGGTTAACAGGCTCCGCGCTGCCTTCGGGGGTATTGCCAGACTGCCGACAGCCACCGAGGAGCAGATTAAGGCTGGTCTTATAGATTTTGAGCTCATCCCCCAGGGAACGCTGTGTGAGCGCCTGAGGGCAGGTGCGGCTGGAATCGCGGGTATATATACGCCTACCGGCGTCGGTACTGTCGTGGAAAAGGGTAAGGAAAAGAAGACATTCGGTGATAAGGAGTATCTCCTCGAAACCGCGCTCACAGCCGATTACGCTTTCATCCCCGCTCACAAAGCTGATACCATGGGCAACGTGGTATTTCGAAGGTCGGGGCACAACTTCAATCCGGTGTTCGTCACAGCGGCTAAAACCTCCATTGTGGAGGCGGAGGAGGTTGTAGAAGCAGGAGAGCTGGAGCCTGATTCGATCGACGTCTCTGGCATCTATGTAGACCGCGTTGTTAAGAGCACTTTCGACCGTCACAAAGCAAAGGACGAGTGGAGACCTATGCTGGCCAGGGCCCTGATGCTCGGTGCCCCAATAGAGAGAGGTGACAAGACAGGACTGAGCCGAGAGCTTATCGCCCTCCGGGCATCGAAGGAACTCAAGCCCGGTGACTGGGTTAACCTTGGGATTGGCATACCGACCGTTGTCTCTCTGTTCCTTCCCGAGGGCGTTAACCTTCACGCCGAGATAGGCATCCTGGCAAATGGACCCCCGCCTAAACCGGAGGACGACGTAGATATAGACACCTGGGGGGCCAGCGCTGAATGGCTGACAGTCAAGCCAGGGACGTCTTTTTGCTCGAACCTGGAAGCGTTTGCCATGGCCAGGGGCGGTCGCGTTAACACAGTGATACTCGGTGCCTTTCAAGTCTCTGAGAAGGGGGACCTCGCCAATGTCTGGTCACCGGAGATGGGAGCTCCCGGCGTTGGCGGCGCCATGGACCTCGTAGCGGGCAAGGCAAGGGTGATAATCCTCATGGAACACACGACCAAGGACAACAAACCCAGGGTCTTGAAGGAGTGCAGCTACCCGCTGACCGGTGTCCGCTGCGTCTCCCTGATTATTACCGACCTCGCGGTCATGGAGGTTACGCCTCAGGGACTGGTACTCAAGGAAACCGCCCCGGGGTGGACTGCGGAGGAGATCCAGGCTCTCACCGAGCCCGAGTTGCTGATAAGCCCCGACCTCAAGGAAATGGAACTCTAATTGGTATTATTTCTCTATGGAGGTAAGGTGAAATGGGAATAGGAGAAGGTGGCAAGACCATAGCTGAGATGCTGGAGGAGAGAGACCGCTTAATAGCGGAAACAGGTTACTTCTATGGGCTTAAGGAACTGGAGCTGCATGATGAGGACCCAGCCAAGATGACACGCTTCAACTGGAGGCTCACCAATGCCTGTATTACCGCTAAGGAAAGCGCCAAGCTGCTTTCCGCTACACCGACAGTGCGTACATTCGGTGAGTGCCTGTTCATGCTGCTGCTCCCCCAGGGGGATTGTATAACAGCATCTCATGGCCTCGCCGGACACGTCGCCAGCGCCAGGGACCAGATCGCGTATATGGTCAGGCTGGGCTATGAAGATAACCCGAAAATCAGGGAGGGCGATATCTTCGCCTGTAACTCCCCCCGCTATGGCGGCGGCCATTCTGCAGATAACTATACCTATGTCCCTATTTTCCATGAAGGGGAACTGGTTGCGTGGGCTGCCGGTATCAACCATATCGCTGAGGTTGGCTCTGCTCTATACTCCGCAAGCGTCCCCATAGTCTCACCCACTACCTACACCGACGGATGGGCCTATCCCCCGATGAAAATCGGTGATGGCTTTCAGATCGCAAAATGGTGGAACCTGCTCTGGAAAGAAAAGACGAGGATGGGTAATTTCAATATCCTGGATAGTAATATGCGTGTTGCCGGGTCCATCATGATTCACGAAACGGTCAAGAATGTCATCGAGGAGTTCGGGATAGACTATTTCAGAAAAGGGATAAGGGAGATACTGGAGCGTGAGAGGAGGCGAGTCGAGACCATTGTTCGCAGGCAAATGATCCCTGGAATCTATAAGCATGCTTACTGGCGGCTTTCCGAAAATAAGGGGCAGGTAGGCCCCAGCTTCCCCTTCGCCGATAAGGATTTCCCCATACACACACCCATTGAACTCCATCTCACCGGCGATGGTCGGTTCTCCATCGACCTTTCCGGAACAAGTAGAGAGGACTATCACTCCTGGAACGCTCCCAGCGATGGGACGCGAAGGCTGGCACTGGCCTGGTGGTGGCTACCCCAATTCGTACATTCAATTTGCATTAACACAGCTTTCGACTATCTGATTGACTATACGATACCCGAGGGGAGCCACTTGAACCCGACCAACGAGCAACTGAGTACTTCCATAGGTCTCGGTGGCATGGCCACCTTGATGACGCCGCTGTGGAACATCTGCAAGCGTTGCTTCTTCTCCCGAGGCGTCCTCGAGGAGGACTGGAGCGCCACCGGCTGCGGCGGCTTACTCGAGCCCGAGGGTGTTTTGGAGGTTGGGGTACCCTGGTCATTCGGCATGTTCGGTGCAGCCGGCTCCTGGTCCACTGACGCAGGGTCATTCAGGGATGGCCTTTCCGCGGCAACGTGCGGATTTAACCCTCAATCAGATATGGGGGAGGTGGAAGAATGGGATCTTTACGAACCACCGCTTGTATGCCTGGCGCGCAAACTGCCTCCCAACCTCTTTGCACATGGCAAGTTCAGAGGTGGTCTTGGCATAAGCTGGGTTTTCCTGGTTGTTAACGCCGGACAGCGTCTCAGCATTAGTTTCGGCAGCGGTGGTGGTCCCAGGATAATTGGCCCAGCGGTAGGCATGAGCGGCGGCTATCCCGGAGGCTATACAGACTGGCATGTTATTTTCTCCAACACCAATGCCCTCGAGTTAATAGAGAAAGGAATGGGTTACCCCACCACCCTTCCCGAGATTATGCAATGGATTAATGAGGGTAAGTTGAAGGTAGGCAAGATCCAGTATGTTTCCGGAGGGATGCCGTCGATACCGCTGAAAGACGGTGATCTGTATGTTCTGTCGTCCCATGGTGAGGCAGGCTGGGGCGACCCTGTAGAACGAGACCTTAGCTTGATAGAGAAGGATTTAAACGAGGGCTGGATGACCCCGGGTGTAGGGAAAGACATATACGGAGCCGTAGCGCAATCAGTCGATGGCAAATGGCAAGTAGATAAGAACAGTACTAATAAGGAGCGAGAGAAGATAAAGCAGACGAGAAGGGAAAAGGCAAAGCCCTTTAAGGAGTGGTGGCTCGAGGAGAGAGAGCTCGTAGTAAACAAGGAATTCAAGGAGGAGGTTAGCTACATCTATCAAGACGTTCTAGGTAACGCAAAGGCCGGGGCCCAGTTCCGCGGATTCTGGCGAGTTGGAGAAGATTACCAGTTATAGAAGGGGGAAGACATGGCTGAAATTAGAAGTGGCGAACTTACATCCAGGGAAAATATCAAGCTCATGATGGAGGGTAAACTCAACCCTGATATTGTTAACAGTCTGCGTCGTATGGCTATAAAGGAAGAAGACCGGTTCTGGAAGTATGTGGATATCCTCCAAGAGAAGACCGGCTTCAAAGAGAGGATATTGTTGCGGCTCTCGGACCACCTGTATATTGTGGCCAAGGGTGATGAGAGGATTGTGAAGTGCGACTGCGGGTATGAGTTCGGCGATTATCGGATAAACTGGAAGCTTGGCTCGCTAGTCCGTGCCCGGAAGACTACCGAGGAAATGAAAGAAGCTTATACATTTCTGCCAAAGGAAATGCCTCATCCCGAAGAGGGTCTCGTAGAGATAAGGGAGTTCTATTGTCCGGGATGCCTGGCTCAGCTCGCGGTAGAGCTTGTTCCTCCGGGATATCCGGTCGTATTTGAGATGTTCCCAGACCTCGACACTTTTTACCGGGATTGGATGGGGCAGCCTCTGCCCGATGAGAATCCCGAGTGGTTTCAAGATAAGACCCTGGAGGAGATATCGCACTGGGACATTGAATAATAGAGAGCCGGAGAGGCGGAAGCAATCTGGCTTTGTTAAATAAGGAGGTGTCATGATGGCTGATAAGAAAGGAAACAGGCTTCTGGTCGCATTAGATGCCGGTGGGACAATGACCGACACCTTTTTAGTGGACGAAGAGGGGCTGTTCAGCCTGGGTAAGGCGTTGACCAATTACGAAGATGAATCGAAGAGTTTCACGAACTCTATCGAGGACGCCTGTCATATAGTAAATCTGCAACCCAGTGAGCTATACAATCAAGCGTTCTCAATAGTCTATACCGGTACAACAATGCTGAATACCCTGCTCACCGGCAGAGGACAAAAAGTGGGATTGCTGGTTACGAGGGGGTTTGAGCACATAGCGCAGATGGAGCGAGGGCTGACATGGCTCTCGTTGTCGTATGAAGATACACTGCATTATGCCCTCCACGAACATACTGCACCCCTGGTTGATGTTAATCTGGTCAAGGGGATAACTGAGCGTATCAAGGGGCCTACTTACTACGTAGGCTGTCATCTTCCTGCCGACGCCATCGTCGTCCCCCTGTCCGAGGAGGACGTCCGTAAATCGACAGAGGAACTCCTGGATGCCGGGGTAGAGGTAATCGGTATTTTGTTCCTCCATTCCTATACCAGCGCAGTGCATGAACAGCGAGCCGCGGAGATTGCCCGCGAGGTTGCGCAGCAGCGAGGCCTTGCGGTGCCCGTGATAACTTCACATGAGATCTCACAGGTGTCCTTTGAAACGCAAAGGTGCAAGAGCCTCTTACTTCAGTGCTATGCTGCACAGCCGGTGGCCCGACAGCTCTTTCAAGTAGAGGAGGCAGCTAAGAACAAGGGCTACCGATATGAGCTCCAGACGTTACTTTCGTACGGAGCTACAACGACTGTGCACTACCCGCGTCTCTACGAGACAGTCATCTCAGGGCCAGCGGGGGGCTTGCTCGGGGGTAAGGCGCTGCTGGGAGATACGATGGGTCTCAAGAACATAGTCTGCACTGACCTGGGCGGCACCTCCTTCGACATAGGAATCGTAGCAAGGGGTGAGATACCTGTAGAGCCAGAGCCTGCGTTTGCCGGCCACAAGTTGAACCTTCCAATGCTTTCTATCGACTCCGTCGGTGCAGGCACCGGCTGCGTGATCCATGTCGATGAGCAGTTGAAAACGATTGACCTTGGCCCCGAGAGCGCGGGTGCTCTTATTGGCACCTGCTACCAGTATCCAGACATCACCCTCAGCGACATAGATGTGATTTTAGGCTACCTGAATCCAGATTATTTCCTGGGCGGGGCAATTAAGCTCAATAGAGAGGCAGCGCTGAAGGCGCTGGATGAACATCTGGCCAAGCCCCTGGGAGGAGACCTCTATGATACCTCGAGCAAGGTTATTGATTTACTGCACAGCCAGCTTCGTGACGCTGTTAACAGCAGATTACTGGCACGGGGATTTAACCCTGCCGAATTTACCCTGATATCTTACGGGGGCAGCGGCCCCCTGCACATGTGGGGGCTGGGAGATGGGCTTCAGGTGGCAGATATGGTAACTGTACCCTGGGCAGCAGCCTTTTCCGCATTCGGCGTTTGTACCGCCGACTATTTCCATCGCTATGAAAAGAGCGTCATCAGCGTCGTTCCCTTCGGGATGCCCGATGAGTATAAGATGTGGCAAGCTGAGCCCCTGAATCAGGGTTGGGAAGAGCTCGAGCAGAGAGCCTATGAGGAGCTTGAGCGGGAAGGGTTCCCCCGGGATAAGGTCAGTTTCAGATACTTCATATACGCCAGGTATCTGGGCCAGTTGACCAGTTGGGAGGCCCCTGTGGATATTGGAAGGGTCAAAGTCGGCTCGGATATGGATAACCTGCTCGATAGCTTCGAAAGGACCTATGCTGCCATCTATCCGCTCGCGGTAGCCATGCGCGACATAGGATGCGCTATCACAGCGGTCGGGCTCCAGGCCTACGTGGACAGGGTTAAGCCCAAGATTCGCAAGTATCCTCTGAAGGGAAAGGTGCCACCGAAAAACGCCCATAAGGGGCAAAGAGATGTTTACCATGGAAGCTGGATGAAGTTCGACCTCTGGGAGATGGACCTTCTTGAGCCTGGTAATAGAGTGGAGGGCCCGGCTGTCATCGAGCATCCGATGACCACGCTCGTTGTACCTCCCGAAAAACTCATTGAATTAGATGAGCACCTTATCATATGGTATAGGGACAAGTGATCGGGGTACCTGCATCGTTACTGTGATGGTCACGGAGAGCCATTGTGATGAAACTACATAAGCTGTTTGAAACCGCCAAGCTTGGCAGCATGTCCCTGAAAAACCATATAGTCATGCCCGGCATGGAGACAAACCTCGAATCACCAGACGGCTTTGTGACCCCCAGGCTGGTAGACTACTATGAGGAGAGAGCCAAAGGCGGCGTAGGCCTCATTATCGTGCAGACCGCCACCGTAGATTACCCGAGGGGAAAGGCAACGCCACTTCAGATCAGTATAGACCATGATAAGTATCTGGAAGGGCTGTCCGATCTAGCCCAAGCAATAAAGCGGGGCGGCGCTCGGGCAGCAATCCAGCTGGAGCATGGGGGCAGATACGCTTACTCAGGTCTAACCGGCCAGCAGCCGGTGGGGCCATCAGCATCTCTCTCTCCGCTCGGCGAGCCTGTAAAAGAGCTGTCGGTCGCCGATATTATGGAGCTTGTGGAACGCTACGTTCAGGCAACAGTGCGGGCACAGAAGGCTGGATTCGACGGTGTTGAAATCCACGGTGCCCACGGGCACCTGCTAGCCCAGTTCTTATCCCTGAATACCAACCAGCGCCAGGACAAGTATGGCGGCAGCCTGGAGAACCGGGCGCGTTTCCTGCTCGACGTGATTCGCGCCTGTCGAGCAAAGATGGGGCCTGACTACCCGCTCTGGTGCCGGCTTGACGGGGCTGAGTACGGTATTGAACCCGCGATTGATTGTGCCCAGACGGCTCAGACAGCGCGCCTAGCGGAAGAGGCGGGAGCCGATGCTATCCACGTTTCCGCATGGGGTTACGGCGTGGAATTCACATTCTTCTGCCCCGGCCTGCCGGGATTCCACCTGCCCAGTGCCGCCGTGATAAAGAGGAGCGTGAAGATCCCGGTAATCGCTGTGGGACGCATTTTGCCCGAGCTTGGCGAATGGGCTCTGCGAGAGGAGGTAGCGGATATGATTGCAATGGGCAGAGCCCTTATCGCCGATCCCTACCTGCCGAAGAAAGCGGAAGAGGGTAGGTTCGAGGACATTGTGCCCTGTCTGGGATGTATGGAATGTATCGGAACTATTATCGAGGGTATTGCCAAGGCTATGTCGGACCCCGCTGCCCCCTTCGAAGGAGAGCTCAAATGCCCGGTCAACCCCGCCGTCGGCAGAGAGCGTGAATGTACTATAAGCCCGTCGCCCGCCCCCAGGCGCGTGGTTGTAATCGGCGGTGGACCCGCAGGTATGGAGGCGGCTCGTGTAGCCAGGCTCAGAGGCCACGATGTGACACTGATGGAGAAGGGCACCCAGTTGGGGGGACAGCTGATAGCTGCATCTGTGCCTCCACATAAGGAAGCTATCTCACTCTTGATAGAGTACTTCCGAACCCAGTTAACCAAGCTGGGCGTCACGGTGGAGCTGGGCAAGGAAGCAACCATGGAAACCGTTGCCGACGCCAAGCCTGACGCGGTGATTTGGGCAGCGGGCTCAACAGTACAGCAACCGGAGATTTCCGGTTTGGACTGGTCTAAAGTTGTGTCTGCCCACGATGTACTGACTGGTAAGGCGACTGTCGGCGACGCAGTGGTAGTTATAGGGGCTGAAGGGATCGGCTGCGAGACCGCTAATTTCCTCGCTAATAAAGGCGTGAAGGTCACTATTATTGAGGTTATGCCGCAGGCGCTCAGCAAGGAGGGACCTCTCACCCAGATGCGGCTCTTCGATGAACTCGCTAAAAAGGGAGTTGAACTGCGGACCGGGGTGGAATACGAAAAAGCCGGCCGCGAAGGGCTCAGCATCAGGACCAGCGCTGGAGATAAAAGGAAGCTGGTGGCGGATACCTACGTGCTCGCTACCGGTGCCCGCTCGAACTCAGAGCTCGTCCCTGCCCTGAGAGAGAAGTTTGACCATGTCGACGTCATAGGCGACGCCCTGGAGCCACGTCGTATCAGGGATGCTATAGCTGAAGGCTTTTCAGCCGGCCAGCGCGTTTAGTCCATCCAATTTGAAACAACCTCCACCCAAAGAAGACCCCGACAACGGGGAACGCTACCTCTAACTGTTACCTCAGACTATATCCTCTCTACTTGAAAACACCTCTTTAGCCCTATCATTATGTGTTTTTCGTCAGGCGAGACTAAAGTCACATATATAAACCATATAACGATATAAACTTAACTAGTAAACAGGAGTCATTGCGGAACGTGTTCACGGTTAAAGCTACCTCTACGGTCGCGCTTTTAGCTGCTGCAGGCTTATTGTGCTTTTCATTTGCCTGTAGCAACCATAGTTCACTGGGAGGTGGCAACGGAACCATGCAACAGGAGGAGGTTGCTATGTCATGGGAGGTTGTGAAGACCGATGAAGAGTGGAGGCAGATTCTCACGCCCGAGCAATACGATGTCACCAGGAAGAAGGGAACCGAACCGCCCTTCAGCGGCAAATACTATGATTTCAAAGAAAAAGGCATCTACAGTTGCGTGTGCTGTGGCAACGAACTGTTCTGTTCCGAGGCTAAGTTCGATTCCGGCACAGGTTGGCCAAGTTTCTGGGCCCCCATCTCCGAGCAGAATATTGAAATGGCTCCAGATACCAGTCACGGTATGGTAAGGACGGAGGTGATGTGTGCACGGTGTGGAGCACATCTGGGACATGTATTCGAAGACGGGCCGCCGCCGACCGGGCTGCGCTACTGTATAAACTCAATGGGTTCAGCTAAATCAAAATGGCTCCTGCCGTTGATCGCGTTGGCTGTCGTTGCTACTTTAACGGCCGTAGTTCAAAGCTATGAGAAGGAGAATGCAATGATGAATGACACAGGTAATACGACGGCTCTTAATGTATCGATCCCGCCCATAGATGCGCTGGCGCCGGAGGTAACCGAGACGGCGACCTTCGCCATGGGCTGATTCTGGGGCCCTGACTCCCGGTTCGGGAGCCTTGACGGTGTAATTCGTACCCGCGTCGGATATGCAGGAGGTACCAAAGAAAACCCCGGCTACTACAGCCTCGGCGACCACAGCGAGACCGTCCAGATAGAGTACGACCCGGCAAAGCTCTCATATAATGACCTTCTGGATACCTTCTCAAGGCAATACATGTCGATTATTTTCTACCATAACGACGAACAGAAACAGCTGGCTATTGAAACAAAGAACCAGCTAGAAGCCTTACTTGGAAAACAGGTCTACACCGAGATAGTCCCTGCATCCGAATTCTATGTGGCTGAGGCATATCATCAGAAGTATTACTTACGGCAGATTCCCGAGCTTCTGAATGAATTCAAGGCTATCTATCCCGATGAAGCGGATTTCACAGACTCGACCGCTGCAGCCCGTGTCAACGGATATGTAGGCGGCTACGGCACCCCAGAAGCACTGGCGGATGAGCTGGACAGCCTCGGCCTCTCTCCTGCAGCCGGTGAACGGTTGAGGACAATAGTCTCCAATTAGAAGGTATGAGTTCGGCTGCAACTTATGGGGAAATAGACGCTTAAATCAATCTCGCCTCAGGAACGGCCTGATGTTATGCAGTATCAGCCCGGCGAATAGACACAGGCTACCGATAATGCAGAGCAACACGGCTAACAGGGCTAGACCGACCCAGAACTCGCCACTGGCATAGTACCCCTGCACTACCCGCCATCCCTCCCATATACCCACGCACAGCATTACCATGCCGGGCACACCAAAGAAGAGCAAGGGGTGCCTTCTGGTAATCAGTCGCAGTATGCTTTCTAGTACCTCTACCCCATGGGTTATGGGACTCCGACTTGTCAGGTCATGATACATGATTGCAACAGGAACCTCAGCTACCTTGAGGTGAGCGTCATTGGCCAGAAACTGCATCTCAGATTCTATGGATAGACCGTTCTCAGCAAACGAGAGCGCATCTACCGCTTTCGGAGAGAAAGCTCTGAATCCATTCTGGGAATCGCTCAATTTGACCCTCGAGCCAAGGTTGGTAAGGAAGGTGAGCAAACGGTGCCCCCATAGTCGATACCTGGGGATGGAATTATGAATATCGAGGAAACGGGAGCCCACAACCATATCGGCCTCGCCGTCAAGTACAGGCTGAACCAGAGACGGTATATATGCCGGCTCATGCTGCCCATCGCCGTCGAGGAGCACCAGCGCCCTGCAACCCATCTCCCTGGCGTGTTCGAAGGCCGTGCGCACAGCCGCTCCCTTGCCCAGGTTAGAGCTGTGCTTGACTACCGTGGCCCCGGCTTCCTCCGCAATAAGAGCGGTGTTATCGCCGGAGCCATCATCTATCACTATGACGCGTTCTGCATACCCCTTAGCTTTGAGCACCAAGCTGCCGATGAAGGGCTCCTCGTTGAAACAAGGAATAGCAGCGATTATCCCATTAAGCTGTTCCTTGCTCATGTCCGGTGCTACCGAATCCCTGTTACGGTTACCATGCGTTCGCACGTAGCTCCCGCTCATTGCCATTAAATGTTAACGCTCTCCCAGTCTGAAACGGATACTAACATAAGGTGAAAGTTTTTACAACCTGAAATTATATATCTTGAGTCCAAAATATTTTAAGTAGTAATGCAGCCAGGTGAAGGGCCCTGTTACAAGGCGCAATCTTTACCCGGGGCACAGGTATTGGTATTATGATATGCAGCAGTGAGGATAAAGTAGTTTGAAGCTCAAGGTCGGGCTTGTCACCACAGAGTTCCTCCCCGTATGGGGAGGAATCGGAGCCTACTGTTTTAATCTCTGCAGAGCGCTGTCGGATACGGTCGAGTTCCATATCTTTACCAGGTCACGTCGTATTGACGAGCTAGAAACTTTTTTAGAGGCCACTGAACTCAAGGTAGAGGTTCATCCCATCTCCACAGATACTGTCATACCCTTTCCCATCTTGAGCTACCAGCTCAATCTGCTGCGCCACCTGCCACGTCTGATAAAGGAGTATGACCTGGCCCTGGTGCACTCCGCGGGACCATTGGCTGACCAACTGCTCCGGATTAGAGGGATTACAGCCCCCCACGTCCTGACCTATCACACCACGCTTGCAGGGCAAAGGCAGGCGACAATCAACTCGGGAGCCCGCTTCAAAGACCTGCATAACTCGGAGAAACTCACCCTGCTATCCTATCCCCTCCTTAAATTATACGAAACCATGAGCTTGAACAGGACTGAGAATATCATCGCTGTCTCGAAGGCGGTCAGAAACGACCTCGTGAGCCGTTACCGCTATAAAGGAAAGGTCAGGGTCATACCCAACGGTATAGACACGAATATGTTCCAGCCCGATAGAAAGGCTGGAGAGACTAAAAAGGTGCTCTACGTTGGCAGACTGCTTTCCTGGAAAGGGCCCAGGGCAGTTATCGAAGCTATGCCTCTGGTGCTGAAGCAACACAAGGATGCTTTTTTTACTTTCGCCGGCGCCGGTGACAGGGAGCCATACTTGAGACTGCTCCATGAGAGGAATATCTCTGGGGACAACTTCGAGTTCTGCAACCGGGGCTATCAGGATATCCCTCGATTCTATAACTCCGGAGATATAATGGTGTTGCCCTCAATGCTGGAAAGCCTGCCAATGGCTATCCTTGAAGCGATGTCCTGTGGACTGCCGGTTGTTGCCTCCGATGTTGGCGATGTAGCCGAGCTTGTGCACGATGGGGTAACCGGTTTCCTGATAGCAGCCGAATTGATGGGGCGGAGAACGCTCGAGGTCTATCACAAGGTCCTGTCGGACAATGGATGAGACTTTTGCTCCATGAACCCGCTGCGCTATAATGGGATAAACGTTTTGGGAACTCACGGGGAGGCAGTAGTCTGAACCCACTCAGATTTGTCCTGATCAACACCTTCTACCCCCCTTATCAACTCGGAGGAGCCTGCTTCCATGTATATAACCTGGCCAATGAGCTGGCAAAGCAGGGCCACGAAGTTCACGTAATTTACAGCGTCGATGCCTATTATCTTAATCGGAGAGAGCCACCAAAAGGAGACTACCCCAACCACCGTAAGGTAGTACTGCACCCGCTGAAGTCAAAGCTGGGAATTACGGCTCCCCTTATCTCAGGATTTGTAGGTATAGCTGCACCTCTGGTAAGTAAGGCTTTAAAACTGGTCAAGGATATCAAGCCCGATGTTGTGCATCATCATAATATCGCCGGGTTCGGACCAGCTATTCTGGACGCCGAAGCTCCGAAGGTATTGTATACAGCCCATGACTACTGGTTAATCTGCCCCAGGAACGCATTACTGAAGCCAGATAAGACCTTATGTGAGGACAGGCGAAACTGCTTCATGTGCAGCCTGCGATGGAAGCGACCACCCCAGCTATGGAGGCGCACCGCTGCCCTGAAGAAGAGGCTCTCGAACATCGACATGATAATCACGCCCAGCGAATACATGAAGAGTACACTTGAAGGCGCCGGCATCTCACAACCCATTATGACCATACCTAATTTCGTGCCCGAACCGGAAAAGCCCAGCGATAATAAATACCCTTTTCCCTATTTTCTATTTATGGGACAACTGCTGTTGCATAAGGGGCTACTGAACCTTGTTGAAGCATTCAGCCAGGTTCAGAACGAGATAGATACCAACTTATTAATAGTCGGCAACGGTCCACTGTCAGACGAGCTTAATAAAATCGTTTTTCAAAAAGGATGGCAGGACAGGATTAAACTGCTTGGCAAGATCAACGATAGGCGCATGATTTCAAGCCTGTACAAAAATGCGCTGGCCCTGGTCGTACCGTCGATCTGGCCTGAGAACGCGCCTCTGGTGGCTTTAGAGGCTCTCGCCTGCGGTACGCCGTTAATCACTTCAAATAAGGGCGGGCTACCCGAGATTGCCGGCAAGGTTGATCCAGGTCTCATTTTTACCAACATGGACGAACTTAAAAAGCTCTTACTGCGTGCCAGCCGGGGCTTGAGAGATCCATCTAATACGCCCAGAAAAGTTTATGAGGGGTTTTTCACCACCCCCATCTTTGTGGAAAGGTACCGTGCAGCATTGAGACAATAGGATTTCAGCGGCGATAAGAAACCGGTATTATATCTAAGTAACGGATACCTGAGTAAAATTGACTCAGTTACTCATTGTGCTCAGGCTCTCCCGATTTAAAAGCTGACTAATATGGTAGCTGACAGAATAATTAAAATAACATGCGCTGTCGCTTTTGTATTGATTGCTGTAGCAGTAGTTATAGCCTGGCAATCGCCGGCCACAGCATATGAATCCTCGATATACCCCAATACACCAACCATCGTCTGGGCTCTTCTGGTCCTCAGTGCTGCTTGTGGCATAGGGGTCGTTGTTCATCAGGTTTATACCAAGCAGCATAGACGCTCAAAGCTCTGGGTGCTCGGCCTCCTTCTCGTTATATTCAGCTATACATCACTACTGTCTTTGCACATCATTAGAGGCTATGCCTTCTGGGGTGTACATGACCCCGCCACGCATTTAGGCGAGATCAAAAACATCATCGACACAGGCTACATCACAGAGCGCGATGCTAATCGCTGGTTCAATCCATCTATTAATCCGAATTACTATCCCGTATCCACCATATTGGGTGCTCAACTCTCTCAAGTCTGCGGCCTTGACCCGACCGTATTTCATAAATTCCTCTTTGATTTACGTTGCTGGTATGCACCAGTTGGCAAAAGCCATCATACCCTACAGAGGGGCTGTGATATTGGTGATACTGGCCGCCCTAGCGCCACTCGTCGGATGGTATGTAGCCTTTGTTCCAAACGGATTCGCTAATCTGGTCTTTCCTATGGCGTTGTTCATATTCATCAGGAGCCTGAGCGGAGGTGCATGGCAGTGGAGGATATTGTTCATTATCATGGTGCTTCTCTATCCGGTATTCCACCCAATTCCAACGTTCATGCTCATTGCATTTATCGTGGCCATACCCCTGGCAAAGCTAGTACTTGATAAAATGGCCGGTCGAACCCGTGCCGTTTTTGACAGCGGTGCCAAATTCGTTCTCGTTGCACTGGTTCCCATCCTTATATTCGGAGGCTATTGGATTTTCACATCCACGGTGGGCGAATCCTTTCTGAGACACGTACCAGCTAATGAAGAAATAGCGTTAATTACAGCAACACCGACGGCAGAGGTGCCCACAGTCGACCAGCCAGCAGCCGATGAGCCTTCGATTGACAAGCCATCAGGGGACCATCCACCGGCCGATGAACCTACGGTTGACAAGCCATCGGTTGACAAGCCGGTCGCGGAAGCCCCAATCCATGAGTTCAAGGGGGGGGGGTATGCTAATTACCTTCGTCTGGTAGGCGATATACAATATGCCCAGGCATATGGCTATAGCGTTATAAAAGTCATTTTCATTCTTTTAGGCGGCATCCTGCTCTATTTCTTCATGGCACTATTTGCTCTTCCCATTTTGTGGCCTCGAATCCGCACGAACTCAAATCTTAGCTACCTAACCTCTCTCTACGGCATCATGATAGCTATTGCCGTGGCGATCCTTGTCTTCCTTTTCATGTCTGTGAGTTACTCGCTGAATAGATTCATCGCATTTATATTAATAACGTGTACCGTATTTGCCGGTTTCCTCGCATATTACCTCATGGCAAGGGCCCGAGCATCCTCGCGCTCCAGTATGCACGCATTAATCCCCGCAACGTTGGCCCTGCTGCTGATAGTCACTTTTTGCATCGGTGTTGCCCAACTATACGCCTCACCTCTCGTTCTGAAGGAAAACCGTCAGGTTGCCCGAACTGAAATCGAGGGCATGGACTGGCTCTTCCAAAAGAAGGACCAAACCCTGCTCATAGCCTCCCACTGGGAGCCGACTCATAGATTCGCTTCCTTCCTGCTTCCTGTTAAGGAAAGAAGCGAGCGAGAGGATATTCGCCTTAGTTCCCGTATAGGTGGCGATGCATTACACTCACTGCCAGCACACTTTGGCTACCACAACGGTACCCCCGGGATATTTACATGGTACTGGGCTACAGGGATAGGGTTCGCTATACAGAAATCTATCCTGAGCTGGCACCGTACAGATACTATCCCGAGGATTTTGAAACCCTGCTCTCTGACCCAACACTGGATATGCTATATTGCAACGGTGGATTCGATGTTTGGGTCATACGTAGTCAATCGGGGGCAGGTGCAGCTTCATCCTGAGATATCAACGCAACAACGTATTCAGGTTAAACGGGGTCTTCGTAATATGCCAGCCGCCCACTCAAGATCAACCCTGCAATAGCTACATACCATTCCCAGCAAGGCAAACAG
>SMTZ1_10001755_pt1 | contig 35891 bp, 24 predicted proteins | sample DeeMarSWOR136_30_FD_25667 | JGI IMG/M metagenome (IMG submission 25667)
ATTGTCCAATCACCACGCTTTGCAACTAAAAATACCCATGGAACGGGATGCACCTTTTCTGCAGCAATTACCGCTGGTTTGGCCAAGGGATACAAACCCTTACAGGCAATACAGAAAGCAAAGCAATTCATTACCAAAGCTATAGAGCATAGTATCTCCCTTGGATCAGGTCATGGTCCCGCCAACCACCTTGTGGGTGTGAGAATAATGTGGTAAGAAGAAAGAGTGATGAATTCTGGCGAATGGGGATTTAACGAAATAATTTAATATTACCTAGAGAGGAGAGGCTGTTATGAAACGAAGGTCTTTTTTAACAACATTGGGAACAGGCGCTATTGCCTCAGGAATTGCCATAAAAAATGTGAGCGGATTTGTCCCGGCACATAATTGGGAAAAACACGATTTCGGTAGCGGACCGCAAGTAAGAGATCGGCTCTACCAGGGGCCATTTCCGCAATATGCGCCTGAGGAGGTTGTCCCCGGATCTTATGTGGTGATGACCACGACTCCATCAAGAGACATTATACGAAATTATGGTATGGGATTAATAGTATATGTTGCGGGCGATATTGGTCCTCCAAGAATAGAAGGTGAATCTTTACAAAAATCACTTGAAGATTTAGTAAAGCTACCGTTCGTATCAAAGATATATATAAGGCCAAACTGGCGTGACATTCAGAAACGTCCCGGCCGGTTGGATTTTCCTGAATATTGGAAAATTACCTTTGATTTAGCAAAACAGTACAACAAACGGGTAGGCTTTCGCATCATGCTTGAGAACCCCGATTTTCCAGAACCTGGCATGCCCGGATTTCTTATGGAAAAGGTCCCCTATGTGAAACTGAAAGGTGAATGGAAGGGGAATTCATCCAGAGTCCGATACCAGAAAGAACACAGTATGCCGCGATACGACCATCCAGAATATCAAATTGCATTTCGCGAGCTTAATGCACTGCTGGCCGATGAATTGAACGGCAATCCTCTAGTGGAGTACATGGATACGTTTATGTATGGCTTCTGGGGTGAAGGTCATACCTGGCCATTTGATGGGCATCCATTCCCTGATGACGTAATTGCTGAACAGACATGGATAAAAATGTTCAATACTCAGTTGGAATTCTGGACAAAGACGCCATTAGTAACCAATACTCAGCCCGATTTCAGCCGTGTTGGTAATTCGGAATTATTGGATCGCACCATACGCAGTAATAATTGGATGCGCACCGATACTATTTTTATCGAAAATACGCAGATTGAAGCCTTGAGCAACAGGCCACCATGGATTGCCGCCATAAGCGAGGTGGGAATTTCACCCGGGGACCCGGAACACTTAAGGATGTCAGATGGAATGACACGTAATGAAAACATCATCTGGCACGTGATTGATATAGGCGCTAATTACTGGTCAATTTGGAACTGGCATAATATTGCTGCGAAAAACATTTTAAGTTATTATGAAAAGTATCCGGAAATAATTGATCATATTGCAAGCCGTGTGGGCTATCGGGTGCGTCCCTCCTGGATTTGGTATTTTGAGAAAAACGAACATCCGGGATTGGTGATGGGTTTTGTAAATGACGGTATCGCTTGTGTACCAGGCGTTTTACGTGTCACAGTTTTTAGCGATGATGATAGAGTAAATGTGAGTGGCTGCCTTGATCCGGGTTACCCAATGACGCGCGGGGTGCGCCAGGCAATGTTCATGCTGCCTAAAGGTACAAACTGGCAAGGATTAAAAGTTAAAGCCGAACTGGAGGTGAAAGGTGAACGCTACCCTGTTATTTGGGCCTGTCAGCAGAAAACTAACCCCGATGGCTCGTTAACCTTAAATGCCACAAAAGGTGTTTAATAGGGAATCGATTTTAGTCACATACCCACCGATTACATCGCTATTGTTCAATAAATGAAAAAAAGGCTTGAAAAGGGCATACCTGCTTTGTATATTCGAAATAATTCGTAATCATACGAAAGTACTTGAAAGAACCTATTGCTGCTCTTAGCTTGAACTATCATAATCCTGCAAAATCTTTGTTATTAAGAGATTATTAATGTGCTAAACGAAGAGAGAAGGCACAAAATTCAGGAATTACTGGCGCAAAAAAAGCGAATTCTTGTAAAGCAGGTTTCAAAATCATTCGGCATTTCTGAAGTTACGATTCGTAAGGATCTAAAAATTCTTGAAAGACGTGGTGTTTTAACTCGTGTTCATGGTGGTGCCATATTAAATCAGTCTTTTGTTACAGATCTGGCTATTACGGAAAAGGAACGTATCAATCCAGGCTTAAAAGAAAGAATTGCGCGCAAAGCCGAGACGATGATACATACAGGGGATGTGATTATATTAGATTCTGGTTCAACCACTACCTTTATTGCCAGGCGGATAAAATTTAAAAAAGGGTTCACGGTTATTACCAATGCCATCAACATTGCTTGTGAATTAGTCACGAGTGAAATAGAATTAATTTTAATAGGCGGTATTCTCAGAGAAAAATCTTTTTCACTTGTGGGGCCGTTAGCAGACGAAGCCTTGCATAACCTTACAGCAGACAAACTTTTTTTAGGGGTTGATGGAATTCATTTCGAACACGGATTGACCACTCCCAACACATTGGAAGCCAGGGTAAATCAGTTAATGATTAAGGCGGCCAATGAAATTATTCTGGTTGCAGATTCCACTAAATTCGGCAGAAGAAGTTTAGGTGTGATATCAAATATCGAGGATATTAATACTATTATTACGGATAATAATATTAATGAAGATGATCATTCTAAACTCAGGCAGCTGGGTATTAAAGTATTCCTGGTTTAGATCCAATTCTTGAGGATAAGAATGGACTCGAGTGTTATAAATAATAACCATACCTATCGCGAAATTAAAAGACAACAAAAGGGTTGGAAAGCGGTTCTGGAATCACTGAAGGGAAAGGATACTGAGCTTTTAAAAATTCTAGATAAGTATAGTGCTTCTACCTGGATATTTTCAGGATGCGGAACTTCCTACTATTTGGCACAAACAGCCAGCATTCTTTTCGAGATGATCACAGGATTTAGAAGCAAATCTGTTGCCTCATCTGAGATCCTGATGTTTCCTGGATCAGTATTCAATACCAGAGATGAAAATCTCTTCATTCCCATCTCCAGATCAGGGATAACCACGGAGGTTGTAAAAGCGGCGCAATTAACAAGGAAACATTTTAACATACCAACATTGGCTATTTCTTGCGATCCGGATTCAACATTAATAAAGGAAAGTGAATTAAAACTTACCTTTCCTTTTGATCGAGAAAATAGTGTTGTGATGACCGGTTCATTCACGACGATGGTAATGAGTCTGATCTATCTGGCATACTTAAGACCGCGCACAAAGAAGGTATTGCCAAATTTTAATGATGTTGCCGATAGGAGTACAAAAGTAGTTGAGAAATACGAATCGTTTATTGAAGATATTAGTAATGATCGTGAGATAACAGATTTCGTATTTTTAGGTCAAGGCCCATACTATGGAATTGCTAATGAAGCTGCTTTAAAGGTTCAGGAAATGTCCATTTCCCCTTCACAAAGTTATCATGCATTGGAATACCGCCATGGGCCCATATCAACTGCTACGCAGCACACGTTAATAACAGTTCTTTGCTCACAGGCTGGACAGGAATTTGAGCACCCTCTAATCAGTGATCTTGAACAGCTGGGTGCAAAAATACTTGTTTTCAAGAACAATAAAGCAGGTATCAATTTGAATGCTGCTGATTTTGTGATAACGGATTCTGAGGCGTTTGGCGATATTTTCACTCCTGTGATCTATACACCCTTATTACAGCTGTTAGGTTATTACAAGGCCCTGGCAAAAAATATTGATCCGGATAATCCTAAGAATTTGAGTGCAGTGGTAAAACTTGAGATATAGAAAGCAGATAATGAACCGCACAGATATAGATGTTATAGTCGTCGGAGAACTTAATATCGATCTGGTATTGTGGAATGTTCCGATGCCAGAAAATGAGAGAGAGAAACTGGCGCAAGATATGCGCTTTGCCATGGGTAGTTCATCGGCAATTACGGCCCATAATCTTGCAGCTATTGGGAGCAAGGTGGCTTTTATCGGCAAGGCAGGCAGCGATGTTTTTGGTGATTTTATGATGCAACAATTGCAAGCCGGTGGTGTTGATACATCAACAATTATACGAGATAATAGCTTGAAAACAGGTGCTACCATCGTTATTGCCAATCCACCTAAAAAAGCGATGTTGACCTATATGGGTGCCATGACTGAATTAACAATAGCCGATATCAATTGGCAAGTTGTGGCAAAATCTAAACATCTCCACCTGGGTTCTTTCTTTCTGCAAACAGGAATCCGCAAAGATGTACCTCAGCTATTCTCAAAGGCGAAGGAATTGGGATTAACGACATCGATGGATACAAATTGGGATCCAGATGAGAAATGGGGTGAAGATTTAACCGCAGCATTGAAATTTACTGACATTTTTTTACCGAATGATGATGAAGCTTTGCAGATCACACGTAAAGCCACTATTGAACAGGCTATAAGTGAGTTATGCCAGCTGGTGAAGGTGGTTGCGGTAAAGCGGGGGAAATCCGGTGCAACCGTATGTAGCGATGGTCATGTTTTTAATGCTGCCGGTTTTAAGGTGAAAGCGTTGGAAACGACCGGGGCAGGTGATAGTTTTAATGCCGGATTTTTGCATAAGTATTTACAGGGTGCAAACTGGCAAGAATGTCTGAATTTTGGGAATGCTTGTGGCGCCCTGGCTGTAACTGCTATAGGTGGCACAGAAGCATTTAGAGATAAAGCCAATTTAAAGAAAAAATTATCTGATATCCTGGAAAGTGCATAAACATTTCGTGCGCCTGCTTGAAGCAATAAAAGAAAAAAAGGGCTTGGGACTTTGCTCGGTCTGTTCCGCTAATAAATATGTATTACACGCGACATTCAAGATGGCAATAAAAGAAAGAGAACCTGTATTAATTGAGTCGACCTCCAATCAAGTTGATCAATTTGGAGGATATACAGGTATGAATCCACAACAGTTTGTTAACCATGTGTATGAGACTGCAGCTGAAATGGATTTTCCACTTGACCAACTGATTTTGGGGGGCGATCATTTGGGTCCAAATGTTTGGCAGAATGAGAGTGCCCGGGCAGCTATGGCAAAAGCGCGTGATCAAATACAGGCTTATGTTACCGCTGGATACCGCAAAATACATCTGGATACCAGCATGCGTTGTGCCGACGATAGTAAAGATAGCGGTGCACCGCTCGATAAAGGCATCATAGCCCAACGCACGGCAGATTTATGCCAAGTAGCGGAGCATGCATATAAAAGTATTGATGCTAAAAGTCATAAACCAGTATATGTCATCGGTAGTGATGTACCAATACCCGGGGGAGCTCAGGAAGATTTGTCACATTTACAGCCCACTTCTGTAGAAGATGTGGCACTAACAATAGCAATGACGAAAGAGGCATTTTATGCCAGGGGATTACAGGCAGCGTGGGATAGGGTAATAGCAGTCGTTGTGCAACCTGGTGTAGAATTTGGTGATGTCACCATTGTGGAATATGACAGGGAAAAAGCAAAAGCATTATCCGAGTTCATACAGAAATATAACAATCTGACATACGAAGCGCACTCAACTGATTATCAGAGTGGAAAATCTTTACGCCAAATGGTTGAGGACTCATTTTCCATTTTAAAAGTTGGTCCCTGGTTGACTTTTACCTTTCGTGAAGCTGTCTTTGCCCTGGCCCTGATGGAAAAAGAATTGCTCGATTCGAAAAAAGGTGTTTTGTTGTCGGATATAATAAAGATTATAGATGATACCATGTTAAAGATACCGACGTATTGGCGTAAACATTACTCTGGAGATGAATCCCAAATCAGATTTTTACGTAAGTACAGTTACAGTGACCGCGTACGATACTTCTGGCCAAGCAAAACGATTGAAGATACCTTAAATAGGCTGATAAAAAATCTTGAACAATATCCTATTCCACTATGTTTGATAAGTCAATATCTACCTGGACAATATAGTGCTATTCGCAGAGGTGAATTGGAAAACAGACCCACTGAATTGATTTATGATAAAATCAGTGAGGTGCTAAAGATATATAATTTTGCGACCAGAGCAATTAAAAATTAAAAAGTTGAGTGCGGTTATCGCTGAACAGAATTATAAAATACCATTCAATCTTAATCACGATTAAGGTAGGTTCGCAGATTCTCGAGGAGGGTAAGTGTGAAAGTAAAATTGTGGCTGATTTTCGCGATTGTTACGACAGCTTTCTGGGGTGTTTGGGGAGCATTGATAGAGATTCCTGAGAAAGCAGGTTTCCCTGCTACCTTGGGTTATTCGGTTTGGGCTCTAACTATGATTCCACCTGCGCTTGTGGCATTGCGTATAATAAAATGGCAACTGGAATACGACGGACGCTCAATTTTTTTAGGTGCCGTTATAGGTTTTTTGGGTGCTGGCGGACAATTAATTCTATTTCAGGCTTTAAGAACCGGTCCGGCATATCTGGTCTTCCCTTTTATATCCCTTTCTCCAGTTGTTACTATTAGTTTAGCTTATCTGTTCTTAAGAGAACGATCCAGTAAGCGCGGCTGGATTGGAATTATTTTTGCACTAATAGCAATACCATTGCTATCCTATCAGCCACCTGAAGATGCGGTTGACCGGGGCTATTTTTGGATTATATTAGCATTGCTGGTCTTTTTAGCCTGGGGAATTCAGGCCTTTGTAATGAGATTTGCTAACAGGACCATGAAGGCGGAGAGCATATTTTTTTATATGATGCTCACAGGCCTTTTACTCATTCCCATTGCTATTTTGATGACAGATTTTTCCCAGGAAATTAATTGGGGATTCAAAGGTCCTTATTTAACAGCTATGATACAGATTTTAAATGCGATTGGTGCTTTGTGCATCGTCTATGCATTTCGCTACGGTAAGGCCATGATCGTCAGTCCGCTGACCAATGCAGTGGCTCCGGTCATCACAGTAATTATATCGCTGGCTATCTATGCCGTAATACCGCATCCCATCGTCCTTACCGGTATGATATTTGCCGTTATTTCTATCTTTCTAATGGCTATGGAAGATGACGGTGAAGTAGAAGTGAAACCCTCTTAAATTAGTAAGACAGACGTTCTGAAGTATGAAATCTGAAAAAATAAATCGGTTACTTTTACATGTAATAATTTTGATAGTAACGCTGTTTATAATTGTAACTTCTTTTACGACTGTGTATGCTTATGGTATAAATCCGCTGGAGATGTCCCTGAAGAGCAAAGGTGCTCTGCTATTTTACGCTGATGTATATCAGTTTGAAGGCCAAAATGAAAAGAATAGGGTTGAGGTTGTTTACTCATTGGATGTCTCACAAATTCAGGCTGTACCTTCAGATAATCATGCTGAGTGTCATGTGCAAATAAAAATTACAGACATGACCGGCAGGAGTATCGCAGACTTGTATGAAAAAAAAGTAATTTTTTTAGAATCTGAGGGTGCAGATGAAAATTACGCCTTTGTCGATCTGAAAAAATTTGAAATAAGTCCCGATACTGTGCGCTTTGTTCTGTCTATTTATGATTCCTTAAATGATAAAAAAGGTAAGATCGATGAAATTATAAAAATAAAAAAGTTCACCGATCAATTATCTGTAAGCGATCCGCTTTTTATTTCCTATATACAAAAAGCGCAGGAAAATAACATTTTTGTTAGACACAATCTGGTAATGCTGCCTAATCCATCAAGATTCTATTCCGTTTCGCAGAGCAATCCCGATGTCATGCTATATTTCGAAATTAACAATTTAACATATAATGCAGGAAATCCGTCAACCTACAGCCTGGCATGCTCAATCGAGGATCTTCAGGGAAATGAAATGCGCACATTGAAAAAACCTGCTTTATCCATATCCAGTGTAAATAGTGCCAGGATGGAAAAAATTGATGTCACAGGATTACTATCAAGCGTATATCGTCTACATATACAACTAATCGATAATGAATCGCAGGTATCCACTTCGACCTGGAAATATTTCAGGATTTATACTGACGAATCGAGTGAAGATTTAATTCTCCCCATGGCAGAAGAAGACATTCAGAAATATTATGATCAAATAAAGTATATAACTAGTGACAGAGAAAAATCTTTATACAAGAAATTAGACCATAAAGGAAAGCAACAATTCCTGCTTCAATTTTGGAAATCAAAGGATCCCTATCCTGAGACTTATGAGAATGAGTTTATGGAGGAGCACTTTAGAAAATTAGCTTATTGTGAGGAAAATTTCAAAGGGGGCATTAATTCCGACATGGCGCGAATATTTATCAAATATGGTCAGCCCATGGACATTGATCGCAAGCATTCAGCAGCGGGTCTTTCTATGGCGGTAGAAATTTGGACCTATGCAGTTGATGGCAGGACGGAATTTGTATTTGTGGATCGCATTAGAGACGGTCATTTTGTTCTGGTTCATTCCACCCATCCGGATGAATATTCCAATATAAATTGGATGAATGAGTTAAAATAATAATATTAATAAACAGGAATCATTAAAAAAAGAATAGGAGGAAAAAATCAAGACAAACCTTACACGGAGGAAATTAAATAATAAAGGAGGTTTTAGGATGCACTATTCAACAAAGTCAATTTACCGTTTAGTGCTTATTTGCTTCCTCACATTTATGTTAGTGTCAGTGGCCTGGCCTGCTGCTAAAGGAAAGATCGCAGGCCAAATTTTGGAGGAGGGAACAAATGAGCCACTTGCGGGAGCCAACATTGTTATTGAAGGGACTTCTTTGGGTGCGGCAGCGGATAAAGATGGTTTTTTCTATATTATAAATGTTGAACCGGGTACTTATACTGTAAAGACCATGATGTTAGGATATGCAACCATGGTGAAGGAGAACGTGCGAGTTAGCGTGAATCAGACTACAAGCCTTGATTTTCTTATGAGAGAAGAGGTTATGGAGGGTGAAACCGTGGTTGTAACAGCTGAGCGACCTGTTATTCAAATGGATGTTTCTGCCAGCCAGAAAATTGTAACAGAAGAGGCAATTCAGGATCGCCCGTTGGAAAATTTTGAAGAGATTCTGGCATCAGAGGTTGGGATCAGCTTATATGCTGCCAATGATGGAACCGGTCTTATTGTGCGCGGAGGAGAATTGAATGAGACAGATATTGTAATTGACGGATTATCGACACGCAATGAACGTAATCAGCAACCCATGACGAATTTAAGTTTGACCGCTATAAAAGAGGTGGAAATCTTGACCGGTGGTTTTACTGCGGAATATGGTGATATTCGTTCGGGTATGGTTAACGTTATAACCAAAGAGGGCAGCCTTGATCGTTATTCAGCCAACATTGATTATCGCATAAGCCCACCTGCCCGCAAACATTTTGGACCCAGCCCCTATTCCATTGACGGGCCTTTCTGGCAAGTTTATGCCGGGCCTGATGCTTATACCGGCGTTAGCGATCTTATGGTATCCAATGGTCAATACCCATTCGCATTTGTCGGTTGGAATGAAGTAGCGCGGCAATTCCTGGCGGATCCGGATCCCACCAATGATATGACACCACAGGAATTAGTAGAATTGTGGAAATGGCAACACCGTTTGATAAAATATGCCGATAAACCAGATCACATAGTTGATTTATCTGTTGGTGGCCCCATTCCTGGTACATCGGTTTCTTTTTTAGTATCACAACGTTATGAAGACTTACAACTGGTTTATCCTTTTAGCAGAAATAATTCGGTCGCCAGTACCTCATTGCTAAAATTAACGACTTTCCTTTCGCCCACAATGAAAATTTCAGTTAATAATTCATTCATGATAGTAAATGGCGTTAGTGGCTCTATTTATGATGATACCAATGGAATGATTACCGGTAGTCGTGAAGGCACCCAATATGCACAGGATGCTTTTTATTATCGTTATATATGGCACGATGCAAATTATAATCCAATTGAAACCCAACAGTATCGCGGTGGTATATCTCTGAACCATGTGTTGAGTCCTAATACTTTTTATGATGTGCAGATCGAATATACCAATTTCACTACCAGGCAGGAACCGATTGGCTTAAGGGATACAACCGGCATAAAGAAGATTGGAAACAAATGGTATGATGAACAGCCTTTTGGTTATGTGGGCAGTGCGATTGGAAATATTACCGAACAGTATGATATATTAGGTCAATTCCTCATGTCCGGCGGTGGAAGAGGACAAGATCATTCGCGATACTGGGGGATAAAAATAAGTGCTGATTTGGTTTCTCAAATCGATAAACACAATCAGGTGAAAGTGGGTCTTGATTTTAATTATACCAGTTTTAAGGAAAGAAGAGAAATTAATCACGGTGCCACAACCACCCCTTGGGAAGAACAACCTTATAACTGGTGGTATTATGATCAATCGCCGATAAAGATTGGTGCGTATATTCAGGATAAGTTGGAGTATGCAGGAATGATTGCTACGGTTGGCTTACGCTTAGACTATATGCAAGCCGGTACAGATCCCTACAATTTAGATCCCGCTTTCATATTTCAGAACAATCCTTATACTTTGAATAACTGGCGTGCCGGTGGAAATAGTTTTTCACAATATACTACCACAGATAAGTCCTATAAGCTATATTTAAGTCCACGTATCGGTATTTCACACCCTGTTACTACAACAAGTAAGATATTCTTTAACTATGGACATATGTATCAACCACCGGTAACAGATGAGTTGTACACGATACAACCATATTCAAGCGGGGCAACTCTTCCCAATACTAATTCAGAATGGCCCAGAACCATCCAATATGAATTGGGATTTGAGCAGAGCATCGCACAGGATTATCTTATACACTTTGGGGGCTATTATAAAGATGTTTCCAATCAACTCAGTGCACAGAATATTGTTTCTCTGGATGCAGCAAATGATATTGATACTTATGCAAACAACAGCTATGCCGATATTCGCGGCCTGGAATTGAGACTTGAAAAGCGGGTAGGGCGCTGGTGGTATGGCTGGGTGGCGCTTGAATATATGGTCAGAAGCACAGGATTTACAGGTTTTCGCTATATATATGAAGACCGCCAATTGGCAGATCAGCAAAGAGAGAGTGCCAGGCAAGAAAGAGGATGGCCAGTACCTTCGGTCATATCTAATATAACCTTACAAACACCATCTGATTTTGGACCTGCATTTGCAGGACACAAGTGGCTGGGAAATTGGCGCTTAAATGTTCTATTTAGCTGGGAAGATGGTGGAAAAACATTATTGAATGAAGGTGCACCCCTGAGCGAGCAAATCTGGGTTGATAATATAAATTTTTGGAATACCGATATTCTCTTAGAAAAGCGGATACAATTAAGTAATATGCGTCTCGGATTCTTTATGCAGGTTAAGAATTTGTTTGATTTTAAGGGTTATCCAAATCCTCTATACTGGAACAGATATGTAGATTCATTACATTTCCCACATGAAACCGGAGCCCAAAAAGGAAATGATAAGCTCGGTGAACATGATAAAGACTATATTGATCTAGGCTGGAATACCTGGGCTCATTTCGTAAATCCCAGAGATATATTCTTTGGTGTGCGCTTTCAATTTTAAAGATATGGTAAACAAGAGTAATAACGATAAAATAAGGAGGTAAAGGCTAATGAAGCTTATAAAACCTCATAAGTGGTATCTAACTGTAGTACTAATGGCCACCATTCTCCTTTTAACCATTCAGGTTAATCCCATCCTGTCACAGACGCGAACACATAATGTGGGTGATTTGAAGCTGCGCATTGAAGCCGACGAAACCATTAACACAAACGATGTTGAGCCTACAGGAGAGTGGCCACAGGACCATTTTCGCTATGCTAATATTGTATTTTATAATGCAGGACATGCCATTGGATCGTGGATAGATTCTACCGGTGTAGTACACTCAAAAGAGGCAGAGTTATGGCCGGTTTCTTATAACCAAACGGAGCCTTATGGTATACAGGAATACAGGCGCTATGAACCGCCTGAAGTGTGGGTGTATGTCAATGGACAAGACCAGCTGTCTTCACGCAGGTTTAACGGTATCGTAGATCCCAATCTGCCTGCTGATCAGATGATCGAAGTGCGCTATAAGTCTTATCCCGGATTTGATGTATTAAAGCGCTCCTATTCCTTTTCCAATCCCAATCATAATGACTATGTTATTCACTGGTGCCGCTATAAATGTACATTCGATTGGGATCAGGATCCTGATCCGGATACCAACACCGGGCAGACTATGGAAGATGTGTATTTTATTGTAGGTTATTGCTTTCAAACGGCTGAAGGAACATATATTACCTATTCCCGTTGGTATGAAGAAGGAAAAGACGACTGGGCCACCTACGAAGCCTATAGTCCGCAATTAGTAACAGGCGGGCGCCAGCTGCACATTTCATACTCCTGGGATGGTGATCATCCGGAACTTACAGAATTTACAACAGATGGGCCTGAGTTTGATGATACCGGTGATCCAAGACATGCTATAGGTTCAGGTGGCGATACACCCATGCCATCAGCAGAATTTGTCTCGAGTGCTTATGCAGGATTTGCCGCATTACATGTTGATACAGCACCGGATGATCACACAGATGATATTAACCAGCCCACATCTGTTATCGGTAACATGAATATCTATGATGTCTGGGATTCAAATTTTCCAGGTTTTGCTACTCAATGGGATTGGGCCGCCTCAGGAACGAAACAAACGGTTGAAGATCAAGCCGGCTGGCCCGATGATGCCATGGCACAAGAAGCAGAATATCCCTTTCAATCCTTCGGACCCTTTGATTTTAATTTAGGAGATTCGGTTGTTATTGTCTATGCCGTTGGTGTTAATGGAATCTCACGCGATCTGGCTCGTGAAAAAGGTTTGGAATGGCGTGCCTGGTATAAAGGTGACACCGGTGCCGATTTTGACGATGATGCTAAAAACCGCCTCCTAGCTACAGGAAGGGACTCACTGTTCCAGACATTTGACCGGGCCCTGTGGGCCTGGGATCGCGGATTGAATGTACCCGCGCCCTTACCCTCTCCTGATTTAAACATAACCTCCGGTCCAAATGTGGTATATTTGGAATGGGAAGATCTTTCCCAGATTGGTGATGCCAATACGGGTGTTCCCGATTTGCACCATTATAATATCTATCGTAAAAAAGGTAAATATCTCGTGGATACCTATGATGAACTCAATGCACAAGGAACTCATCTAGTGTGGGAAAAGATTGCTGAAGTAGCCGCTAGCGAGACAACTTATACTGATAGTGCTGTTGTTCGTGGTGATGCATATCACTATGCAGTCACAGCCGTGGACAATGGCCAGGAAAATACGGATGGCCTCTTCCCGGGACAGAGATTGGAGAGTTCAATTTATGCCAATCGTGCCGAAATATCAGCGATTCCATTTGCACCAGGTGCAGAAACAACCAATCAAGTAAGGGTTGTTCCAAATCCATACATTGCAGAAGCGAGAGATTTTAATTTTTCAGAAGATCCTAATAGAATCTTATTCGCCAATTTGCCACCATACTGTACTTTGCGAATATATACCGTTACCGGTGATTTGATCAAGACTATTAAGCATGAAAGTGGTAGTGCAGATGAATTATGGGATCAGGTGACCGAATCTAATCAGTTTATCGCCAGCGGGGTTTATATTTTGCAGGTTAGCGATGCCAAGGATTTCGACGATCACAGTCTGCCTGAGGTAAACGTTAAATTTGTTGTTGTGAGGTAACTAGTATGTTCCTCTATACTCTCCAATCATGGAAAATGTCAGGAGGATTAAAATGAATAAATTTAGGACATATGTCATACCAATTATTGTCCTGCTGCTTGTTTTGAATTTGCCACTACAGGCAGTGGGGCTAAAAAAGATAGCCCAATCGGGTATGAAATGGTTATCAATTCCTGTGGGAGCTAATGGCGCTGCACTGGGTAATGCTTATGTGGCAATGGTAAATGACGCCAGTTCCGTATTCTGGAATCCTGCCGGCCTGGGTTTATCCGAGGGAAAACATATATTTCTAAGCCAGACGCGTTGGATTGCGGAAATCAATGTCAATGCCGCCGCTGTATCCTGGAATGCCGAGACCTGGGGTGTATTTGCAGCCCATTTTATATCCGTTGACTGGGGAACCTTTCATGGTACGCGGCGAGCTAATAATGATCAAGGTTTTGTTGAAACAGGGACATTTTCTCCCACGAATTATGCTGTAGGCGTTAGCTATGCGCGCCGCGTAAGCGATGCGTTCTCGTTTGGCGGGACACTAAAATATCTCTATGAAGAGCTTGGTTCAAATTTAGAAGGCTCATTGACTGATCCAGCTGATCGAAAGACATATAAAGCGGAAAAAAGTGTTATGGCGTTCGATTTTGGTACCATCTATTATACCGGCTTTAAAGATCTCAGGTTGGCAATGACCCTGTCAAATTTTTCTCAAGAGTTGAAATATCGCGCGGAACACTTTCAATTGCCTCTGACCTTTAAATTCGGCGTTGCCATGGATGTGACACAATTCTGGAAAGAAGAATCGGATCAGAAAGTAACATTAGTAATCGATGCAGTACATCCGCGAGATTTTACCGAACGGGTGCATTTTGGACTGGAATACAACTTCAGAGATATGGTTTTTCTGAGAGGTGGTTACAAGACGAATTATGATGAAGAAGACTTTTCCTTAGGTGCGGGTTTTCAATATGGATTAGGAAATTTTAAGCTGGGATTAGATTACAGTTATGTTAATTTTCAGAATTTTGATGCGGTGCATATGTTTTCCTTTGATTTTAATTTCTGAAATATTATCAGTGTTTAAAATGAAAAATTTATTCGGAGGATTTATAATGCAAAATATGAAAAAATGGTTGATTCTGGGCTTTATATTTATCCTCAGTTTCATATTTGTGGTTTGTGAAGCACCGGATCAACCAACTTATGGACCAGATAATCCAGATCCCAATCCTACTGGTGTACCACCGGCAACCATCACCACTATAAATCCCACTGAAGGGTATTTGCAAGAGGAGGTTACGATCACCGGAAATGGATTCTATACCACCCCTGAATACAACTTTGTTGCCTTTGGGACAAAAAATGGAACAATTGTTTCAGCGACAGAAACGGAGTTGAAAGTAATTACACCCAATATAGCAGGCGAAACAGTAAATGTCAAAGTTGCTGTTAAAGGATCGGAGTTTTGGAGCAACGCAGTCGAGTTTACTTTCAAAGAGGCAGTCAATGTTATTGCAGATGATATTAATTGGCCCATGGGTGTGGAAGCCGATGATGAGGGGAACGTATATGTGGGATCTGCAACCGATTCAGTTATTTACAAGATAGATCCCGATGGCAATAGAATGGTCTTTGCGGAGGTCGCACCACACGGCGCCATGGGTTGGGGCCCGGATAATTACCTGTATGTAGCAGATACCGAGGGGGGTAAGGTGGTGAGGATCTCTCCCGACGGATCCACTGTTGAGGATTATGCGGAGGTCGGTGCGGCTGTCGATTTTGACTGGGCCGAGAACGGAAATATGTATATAATACAAAACTGGGGCGAAGGTGTCTCTATGTTTGATGGTAGCAATGTAACTCACGTGTTGGACTATGATGGTGAAATGAAAAGCTGTCGCATTTATGGAGGCTACTTATATATTTCAATAATTTGGAACGGCATTATTTCCCGCTTTCCCATTACAGCAGATGGGCTAGGTGACGAAGAGATTGTCTATGAAGGTGATTCACCGGTTGGTGTTGAATTCGATGTAAATGGTAAATTATATTATACGGAAGCATGGGAAACTACACTTTTTACAATTGATCAAGAAGGTAATGAAGAATCCCTATTCGAAGAAGAACTCATGACGCCGATGCGTTACCTCACATTTCATAATAAATTGATGTATATTGTTTATCCGGGATGGGGAGAGGTCGGTGAAGTTATGAGTGTATATATCGGCGTTGAACAGGCACCAAATCATGGTCTGTAATAAACCGTCCTGAATCAGAGCTAGATTATGAATAGCCACACACAGATTACAAGCGGTGCAGTGTGTGGCTATTTTACTATAATCATTCTATTTTGCAACAGCCCCAATAAAATGGGATCGAGTCTATTGTTTTCATGCAAATGTGTATAAGCGTGAATGTGTAAATGGGTTAGAATGATAGGATTGGAGGATGCAGGTGATGAGAAGCATATACCTTTTTACTATACTTAGTTTATATTGCCTGTGTTCATTAGTCTCTGCTCAGAGCAAAGGGGGGCGCTGGCAATTTGAAAACAATGGTGATGATACAGCAGGCTGGGACGAGTTTCAGGATAATGGTACCCTGCAGAACCAGGCGCTTTATAGCACTGCCAGTCCACTTAAGGAGGGGACTTCATATTTATGGCTAGATACCGCGTATACGTATAACTTTTTTAAAGTTGATGACAGTAATGATTTGGATTTTGATAATGAAAATATAGGTATTTCTTCCTGGATATATCCTATTGTAATAAATGATGTACACTTTATTTTGAACAAAGGGGTACAGAATACCAATCCCAAAACAACCAATTATGCTATTCGTATTTCCTTGAGTGGAAATTTAGAATTCTTGATACGCGATGCTAATAATCAGGCTCAAACTGCAACTTCTAATTTTAATATTCCAACAAATCAATGGACATTCGTGGCAACTTATTACGATTATCAAGCAAAAAAGGTTTATATGTGGAATAAAACATCAATATCTGCGATCGATACAGTAGAATTTGATCATAATTTATTACCAAATGATGATCCTCTGGTTATAGGTTCCTGGTTCCGTGAAGATCCACTTCAACCTTCAATAAAAGACTTCAAGGGAGCCATTGACGATGTCCGTATCAGCGGACGAATTGAAGATATTATACCTGATGCAACGAATATCGATTGGATTATGAGGAATACGACCAGTGATGATGACATTGAATTTAAAGTTTTTCCTAATCCAGTAAATATATCCGGTAATAATGCTTTGCTAAACCTTGAGTTAAATAATCAAGCTAGGGAGCAAATCGAAGTAAATATCTATAATATCTTGGGTCAGGTGATTCATACATATATTTTTTCTGGAGTATCAGGAAAATATGTTGTTAGGTGGAATTTGAGGAATATTGACGGAGTTTTAGTGCCGACGGGTATTTATTTTGTTAGGATCAAAGGAGCTCGAATCCATCTATTAAGAAAATTTATAGTCGTTAGGTAAAAACGCTTACTCCAGTTATCATGCGCATGACACGATTCATCATTTTATCACTCTTCTTTCTCTCCGGCTTCTGTAGTTTGCTTTATGAAGTCGCATGGACCAGAATTTTTGGTTTGATTTTTGGCAATACTACGTTGGCAATTAGTACGGTTCTTTCTGCATTTATGCTTGGTCTTGGTCTTGGCGGTTTCTTATTTGGTAAATGGTGCAAGCGCTATGACAACCACCTTAAATTATATGGCCTGCTCGAGCTGGGGATCGCATTGACTGCGCTTTTCATACCACTACTTCAACCACTCATCGAAAAATTATTTTCACTTATCTATCATAATCTATATGACTTTTCTATTATATATTATATGCTGCAATTTTTGATTGTATTCACAGTTATGGCGCCGGCAACCATTTTAATGGGGGGCACACTTCCTGTTTTGAGCCATGTAGTTGTAAAAGAAAAGGATAAACTGGGCTATAGTATTGGTAAGCTGTACGGCATAAATACTTTTGGCGCTGTATGTGGGGTATTGTTAACAGGTTTTGCCCTGATAAGGATGATAGGCGTTTTCCCGGCTATTTACCTGGCGGTTTTATTAAACATTATAATCGGTGCCACAGCTTATCTAATATCAGGTTTTATCAGGCAAGATATACCTGTAGCACAAGAAGTTGATTTCCACGAAAATAAAACCTTGACCAGAAAAGGCGGAATAGTATTGTGGGCCATGGCAATCTCAGGATTCGTAGCATTAGCATATGAAGTGGCTTGGACAAGGATTCTGGTTTTTATAATGACCAATTCTGTGTATGCTTTTGCGATTATGTTGGCTACCTTTCTTTTCGGAATCGCATGCGGGGCCTTTATTGGGGGAAGATTAGCCGATCGTCATCAAAAGGCGATGGCACTTTTAGCTATTGTTCAGATAGCCATTGCAATAAGTGCATTTCTTACCTCTATGGTCTTAATAAATATCGCCGGAATTCATCACACCATTTTTACAGCACAGCCAACTACAACCTGGTGGCAATGGAATGCAGTCAGATTTTTCGAGTCTTTTATTATTATGGTTTTACCTACAATTTTTATGGGCGCTAGCTTTCCCATAGCCAGTAAAATAATTGTACGGGAAATTCCCGATATTGGCAAGGGGATAGGTAATTTATATTTCTTTAATACGGTTGGTGGTATGCTAGGCTCTTTTCTAGTAGGTTTTGTGCTGATTTCATTAATAGGCACTCCGGCTACAATGGCCTCAATGATCATGATCAGTTTGCTGGTGGGGATTTTGCTTATTTTATATCAAATTCGCGAGAAATCAAGCAGATTTATTCTTTCCTACTCAATGGTATCATTAGTTGTGATCGTTTTAGTTACACAATTACCCTCAAAAGAACTGTTTACCGTTGCCTATTCCGTTACAGAGCAGGAATATCCGTTACTAGATTATCGTGAAGGCATAGAAGGAACCATAACTGTACACCAGGCGCAACAGCCTGTGCAACAAAATAAACGTATTGATGTGGATGGACTCAATGTCGCCGGTACCAGTTTTATGCTCAGAACCCTGCAAACATTGCAAGGGCATCTACCTCTCATAGTCCATGGTAATTCTAAGCATATATTACAAATTGGTTTTGGTACAGGCCAGACTTCTTATTCAGCTCTCCTGCATCCCGTGGAGCAATTTTTACTCGTTGAAATCTCCGGGGATATCGTAGATTTTGCACGGTTATATTTTAGCGAACTAAACAGGGATGTGGTCAATCATCCAAACTTTGATTACGTCATATTAGATGGTAAAAATTTTGTTAAATATACATCTGATAAATATGATGTTATTATGAATGACGCTAATTATGCGGTTGCTACGAGCAGTGCCAGCCTCTTTACTAAAGATCATTTTGAAAATTGTAAGAGTAAATTAAAAGCAGGAGGTATTCTTTCTACCTGGATGACAACAGATTTAGATCCACAAGATTTTAGAATCGTTCTAAAAACGTTTCAGTCCGTCTTCCCATATTGCCTGTTATGGATGGCTCCAAACTGCATAAATAAGCAGATCGTGTTAATGGGTTCATTACAAGAGATAAAAATAAATTTTGAAAAGATTCAAGAGATTTTTTCTAAACAGGTTATTCGTGATGATCTGAGTAATATAAATATTACCTCCATATACGATTTAATTAATTGTATAGTGCTAGACGAAGATGGCATCAGGGATATAAGCGAAGGTGCCGCAATAAACTCCGATAATCATCCTATATTGGAATTTTCGACTAAGGCAATACGGGCCAGGGATTTTTGTGCTTTTCAAAATTTAGCTCAAATCATTCTAAGACGCCCCAATTTGAAAAATATATTAAATCTGCCGGCGAATCCGGAAGAACAAAAAAAGATTATACAGATTTTGAATCGCAATGAACTGGCTTCAAAAGAATTATTGTTGGGAATGATGCAATTCTATCAGGGTAAGACGAACATAGCATTGGAAACAATTCTTAATGCGTCGAGAAAAATACCTGAAAGTAAATTAGCTGCTCAAATCTTTGAGCAGATGGATTTGATCACAGCTCAATTAAATATGGAGTTGATGCAAAATCCTTTTGACCTACAGGCAAATTTGAAGTTCGCCAGACATTTAACAGGTTTATCACAATGTCGTGAGGCTTTAAAACAGCTAAAACCAATTGAATTAAGAGATTCTTCTAATCCTCTAATTTATTACGAAATGGCACGTTGTTATCTGGGGCTAAATCAATCAGATTCAGCTAAATTTTATATAACTAAATCGTTAAATTTGGATGACAAACAACCTGCAACTTTTTATTTTTTAGGTGCTGTCCTGAATAAAGAAAATAATTATGCCAAGGCTTTAGAGGCATATCAGCAGGCTATTACTTTGGATCCCAGAATGTATGAGGCATATAATGCTATGGGAAGAATATATAAATTCCAGGGAAAATATGAAAAAGCTATTATGGCATTCGAGAATTCTTTAAAGATATTTGAATTTCAGCCACAGATAGTTGAGGATATTGCAGATTGCTTATTACAAAGTAACAAGTTTGTAGCTGCCATCGCTCAGTATAGAATCGCCCTGGGTATGGGCTACCAATCACCGAATTTATTATTTAATCTGGGGAACACATATTTCCTGAATGATGAGGTTAGTAACGCTGAAAAAAGTTATCAGCTGGCCCTCGAAATGGATTCAACTAGTGCAGAAATTTATTACAATTTAGGTAATTGCTATGTTAAGCGTGGTAATTTTGATGTGGCGATTGGAGCATATAAAAAGGCTATTAATCTGAATAAAGCGCAACCGGATTATTTCAATAATTTAGCAATGAGCTATCGTTATTCCAATAATCTGAAGGAAGCATTGCGGGTTTTTGATCAAGGTTTAAGATTGCATAAAGATTCTCCCCTGTTAAGACAAAATGAAGCTGAAACAAGGAAACTGTATGATGAAAGGATTAAATAAAATCTATTATATATATTGTAATACTATGAGAGAAAGAAAAATTATGAAATATTTCAATATAATTGTGCTAATGTGCTTATTCTCATGCGCTGGTGAAACAAAATTTGTTCAACAAGATCCCCAAGAAGGAAAATCTCTTCTGGTTGGAGCAATCCTGGTTGAGAACGATGGCATTGAGGATGTATATGAAGTAAAAACAGCTAAAATTACTGTGATCATCGTTGGAAAAAGCGGTGAAGGTGCGAAAGAAGAGAGCAAGGGATACCGCGTCAAGACAGATGAAAAGGGGTATTATATTCTGCAAAATGTACCGCCGGGGTCATATGTCATCAAGGGAATTGAAGTCGATCTGGGCTACGAGACTCGTTTGCTCCTTACATCACGTTGGGATGGTAATACCCAAATATACTATCCTATCGAGACCATGATAGACAATACCGTTCGAGTCTGGCCTGAACCTACAGATAAAAAAATAATCAATATGGGTGTGGCTTATTTTAAGGTTGATTTTGCCTGGAGAGTAATACACGAGCGCTATAATGCTCTGGAAAATGCATCACTTGGTATAGAAAACAAAACATATACAATGCCCAATCCGGTGCAATACTTTAAACAAAAATATCCTGACTGGGCCTGGTTTGAATAAACTTTTTTATAATTAGTCTTGTCCATGAAAGGGGAATTAAAATGTTTTATAAAGAGCTAGATCGTACAGTTTTTTCTTCATTATTTCTTTTTTTACTGTTTTCAATCTTTACTATCGTTACAGCCCAAACCCATCCCGAGAAAATTCTATTAAAAAACTATAAACCCAGATCGGTATATAAAATTCCCAGGACCGAGATTAAAAAGGCGCGCTTTCCGGTAATAGATATGCATTCACATCCTTATGCCAAGGGTGATGCTCAGATCGATCAATGGATCAAGAATATGGACCAGGTTGGCATAGAAAAAACAGTAATTTTAACTGCAGCCACTGGTGCCAAATTCGATTCTATTTATGCAAAATATGCAGGACGATATCCCGATCGATTCGAAGTGTGGTGTGGATTTGATTACACCGGTTACGATAAGCCCGGATATGGCCCTGCCGCAAGCATCTTGATGATCCGCGTATGGATCCCCTGCTGAAGAAATGCGCCGAATTAGGATTGCCTATCAACATTCATGTTGCTGAACCCATCTGGATGTATCTGGCAATGGATTCAACCAATGACGGCTTAATGAATGCCTATGAATGGCGCCTGGACGATAAGCCTGACATTGTGGATCACAGCGGTATGATCGACATTCTGGAAAGAGCGGTTAAGAAACATCCGGAGACAATATTTATTGCCTGTCATTTTGCCAATTGTTGCTATGATTTAAATAAATTAGGTGGTCTTTTCGATAAATATTCAAATCTTTATGCCGATATTGGTGCACGCTATGCTGAGACAGCACCCATACCACGGTTTGTGGCAAACTTTTTTGAAAAATACCAGGATCGGTTAGTTTACGGTACCGATATGGGCTTTGACACAGATATGTACCAAATCACCTTTAGGATATTGGAAAGCACAGATGAACATTTTTATGAAACCGAGCAGTTTGGTTACCACTGGGCATTAAATGGTTTTGGCCTGAGTGATAAAATATTGGAGAAATTATACCGTTCAAACGCATTAAAGATAATGAAGCGTTAAATCGGCAGAAATAATTGCCTGGGGGCTTGAATAATATAAAAACAATGTCGGGAGGTAATGATGCAATTTAAATATATTTGCTTAAAAATAACAATAACTATCTTTCTTGGTTTGATTCTTTTCTCCTGCCAGAAGAAGATTCAAATCGGAGCCGGGAACATTTCAATTGAGTTTAATCAATCTTTGCACAGCCGCGTAACAGCTCATTTTGATAATACGGCATACATCTTAAGTGATTTCACACCCTCTGAAATCATTGTCGTTTCAGGGCAATCGGTAAACGATTTTACATATCACCAGCAAAGCACAGAAGATTTGAACGATGCTACAGGATATGGTAAACGATATATACTAACTGGAGAAACAAAGAATCTGCGAAAAGAAGTTACTGTTGATTTCTACGATGATTTTCCATCAATGGCTATCTATAAGGTAAAATATACTAATATTAGTACTTCTTCGCTGGATCTCGATAAGTGGGTAAATAATGCATATTGCATTGATGCAAAAAGAGAAAGCATGGAAGGGCCACTTTTCTGGTCCTTTCAAAGCGGTTCTTATGAAGATCGCCGCGATTGGATTCTACCCTTGAAAGAAGGATTCGAGCAACAAAATTATATGGGTATGAATGCTACGGATTATGGCGGAGGAACACCAGTGATTGATATATGGAATAAGGATGTGGGAATTGGTGTGGGGCATATTGAAATGGTTCCAAAACTTGTATCGCTTCCGGTAAAAATGTCTAAGGTAAATCAGGCACAACTAGGCATAACCCGGCAAATTAAGGCAAAGCTTCAACCAAAGGAACATTTTGAGACACTGCGCACCTTTGTTACCGTGCACGTCGGCGATTACTATCAAACACTGTCAGAATACAGGAGGTTTATGATAAAGCAAGGTATAAAATTTGATGAACCGCCAAAGACTGTATATGATCCCATTTGGTGTGCCTGGGGATACGGAAGAAATTTTACTATGGAACAGGTCTATAATACGCTTCCTAAGGTTAAGGAATTAGGTTTTCAATGGGCTGTTTTAGACGACGGTTACCAGACCGCTGAAGGTGATTGGTACTTGCTTAAGGATAAATTTCCTCGTGGTGATCCGGATATGAAAACATTTGTTGATAAAATTCATGAGGCAGGTTTAAAAGCCAAATTATGGTGGGCGCCTCTGGCAGTAGATCCCGGTACAGATTTGATCAAAAATCATGCCGAGTATCTTTTGTTAAATGAGGACGGATCAAAACAAAAAATCTCCTGGTGGAATGCCTTTTATCTCTGTCCTGCATATCCGGAAGTAAAGACTTATACCAAAGAAGTGGTAGAAAAGATAATGAAGACCTGGGATTTTGACGGATTAAAAATTGATGGTCAACATTTAAATGCCGCTCCTCCATGCTATAATCCGGCGCATAATCATGCCTATCCGGAAGAGGCATTTGAGCGGGTTCCTGAGTTCTTTAAGGTAATTTATGAAACGGCCATGAGTATCAAAGCTGATGCAGTTGTAGAGATCTGTCCCTGTGGCACCGCATATGCTTTTCATACCATGCCCTTTATGAATCAACCTGTGGCATCCGATCCAGAGAGTTCGTGGCAAATTCGTTTAAAGGGTAAGACCTTAAAAGCACTGATGGGTCCCGACGTGGCCTATTATGGCGATCATGTAGAGTTAAGTGATAACAGAAATGATTTTGCTTCAACAGTAGGTATAGGTGGTGTAATCGGAACAAAGTTTACCTGGCCCGTGGGTGCAAAGAAGGATTCAAAAATAGATCTCACAACTGAGAAAGAAAAGATTTGGAAAAAGTGGATTGACATCTACCTGGATAAAATGCTTCCTCAAGGCCGCTATTTGGGTACCCTGTATGATATTGGTTTCGATAGACCGGAAGTGCATGCTATTGCCAAGGATGGAAATCTATATTATGCCTTTTATGCTGATAAATGGCAAGGTATCATTGAATTGAGAGGATTGGATGTAAAAAGATATAAAATTTTAGATTATGTGAATCAGAAAGATTACGGTACTGTTGAAGGGCCTGTAGCAACTTTGAATGTTGAATTCGATAAATATCTTTTACTGGAAGCGATGCCAGAATGACACCCCTTTATAATATTTATATTCCATACCTCCGGCATTTTCCCCTCTTGGGAGGGGCTAGGGGTGGGTAACAATGGTAAAAATAACCCACCCCTTAATCCCCTCCCAAGAGGGGAATAGGTCATATTTATGCATATAAAAATTAAATAAGAGGGATAGAATGATAATTAAATTCTCCATCAATTTATTACTTCTCCTAGTAATTTTTGTATTTCATGGATGTAAAAATAATCCTGAGGGTATAAAAAAAGAACAACAAAACTGGACACATTTTGTACGTATCGCAGGACACGGTCTTAGCATGGATCGCGTGGATGAGATTATTAAAAGTGCCACAGAAAGCCATGTTTTTGGAATTGAGACGGATAATAGTCTAACGGGTTATTATGAAAGTTTTCTAGATCCCACGGAAAAGCTGGAAGCAATAGCAGCGGTTACCAAAAAAGCACATGCAGTAGGAAATTATGTTTTTATCTACACTGAGGGGTTGGAGACAATTACATCCAATGCGGAGGAAAAAGAACATACGTTTTTCAAGGATCACCCCGATTGGGTACAACGAGATATTACAGGCCGACCAGCGGTATTTGGTGGTGGTGCAGCCTTCTGGATTTCGGAAGGGGATGAAGATGTCTGGATTAGCCCCTATGCTGAGGAATGGCGCAAGATATATATGGAAAGAATAAGGCAAATCGCTGGTACTGGTGTTGACGGTGTCTTTGTAGATATTCCTTACTGGATGACCCATTTTAAAGGCTGGAAAGACACGTGGGCTAGCTTTGATGATTACACCGTTGCAGCTTTTGAAGAAAAGACAGGCCTCGATGCTAAAAGGGACCTGCAATTGGGTAATTTTGATGATCCCAATTTTATTAAATGGGTGGACTTCAGGATTAATAGTCTCACCGAATTTATGAAGGATGTGGACCAAAATATTAAGATGGTAAATCCTGCATGTAAGAGTATTGCTGAAATTTATCCCGGTATTGAAGAGGCAGCGGTGCGGGTTGGCGCGGATGTTTATGAGATGTACGATGTTGTGGATGTTATCGCCCATGAATACAGTGGCGGCGGTGGCAATGCCGCATCTAAAAATCCGCTGGACTGGTTCTCAAGAATGGTTGGGATGTATTCATTTCGTGCGTTTGCCATGGGAAAGGCTTCCTGGATGCTGAGCTATTCCTGGGGCAGGGAGGTGAATATAAAACCGGGTGACGCAATGAAAAATCTGGCTCTTTCAAATTTAATGGCCGGGACTAATTGCTGGGATGCCAGAGGCCATGTTATGTCCGGCTCAAACGATATGGAGACCAGAAAAGAAATTTTTAAATGGATCGCCGAACATGAGAAAAGATTTTACCTACCCAGAAATGCCATCGATCCTATTGGTGTCTATTTTTCACCTAAATCACGTAACTACTTTGCACGTGAATTCATAACGTCTTATAAAGGAATTATGTATCTTCTTCTTCAGGGCCACATGGAATTTCAGATAGTAACGCCCAGGACATTAGCCCAATTTAAAGGCAATATATTAATTTTACCTGACGTAAAATGCATTTCACAAGAAGAGCTGAATTTTTTGGAATCATTTATAAATAATGGAAAAGGTTTAATTGTTACAGGTGAGACCGGTGAATATGACTTTTCGCGACAAAAACAATCGCTCAATCCAATCCATACATTGTTAAAAATTGATGAGCTGGAGCAAAATAAAATCGCATCTATTAATGGCAGGTATATATATTACGCTGATTGTCCTGGTAAATATTATTTTGAGGAATGTAAGGATAATTTTAATACCCATGCCTGGAGCGGAGAATACCGAGATGCAAAATTTAATCACATGAAAGATAATTTTATAGCTAGACTATGTGAAACCTTCAATTATGAACCCGTTGTCTTGATTGAAGCTTCACTATTTGTATCTACTCAGATTGCCAAGGTTAATGATACTAACCACGTATTTATTGCGAATTTTAAAGGTCTGAAAGGAAAAGAAACAGCGCAACAAATTCCGGAAGAGAATGCAAAAATTATATTCACGAAGCAAAAGGTCGACCGTATTTATTTTCTACCTTTTTTAGGGCAGGTTATGTCAATCGAAACACAAATGCAGGATAATAAATCTGTTGCCATCATACCTAAAATCGAGAAAGGTGGCGTGGTTTGGATAGAATGATTAACATTCTTATAATATTAATACTTATGTTCTGTTTTTATGCAAATAATCAGTCAGCCCTATATGGACAGGATGATAATGTGGCAAAAATTGTGGTGTATGAACCTTTCGCTTTGGAAAGGAGTATTGAATATATTGAATGTAACCTTCAGTTAAATGAAAATGGACGCAAAGGGAAAGAATTACAACTGTATGTCCAGGATATTAATACGGGTCAAAATACGGTATGCCAGATATATAAAGATGACTATTTTCCAGAAGAAAAAATACGCGCTGTATCGATCATTTTTCCTATCTCAATTTCTGCCAACGAACGAAAGACTTTCAATGTAAAATATGGTTCACCCCATGTCTCCGATAAAAGTAATTTAAGTATTCAGGGGCAGGGATTTGATTTAAAAATAGAAAACCAATTCTACCTGGCAGATCTTACAAAAAGCGCGGAAAGTGAAGGGAAAAATCATGAGTCGGGCCAATTACGGGAATTGTTCATTAAAATGGGATTCAATCAGCGTTTATTTCGCGGACAAAACAGAATACACTGGGCACCAAACTTTCAGAAAAAGGATGTGCAACATTACCAGACCATTGCTGGATGGGAAAAACCCAAAACCTATAATTTATTCAAGGGACCTTATTTAGTTTTTAGTGAAAGGTGTGATTTGGCGCCGGGTAATCCAGAGATTCTCCTTTCCGCAAGTTATAAGTTTTACGCCGATTTACCCTATTTCATATTTTTTTCTTCGATGGAATTCATTGAAAATTCCTGGTTGACATTATTGCGCAATGATGAAATGACCATGGATAGCTTATTCACGAATGTGGCTTGTGAAAGGATTTCAGGAGAAATTATTGATTTGCCTTTTAAGCAACGATATGAACTTCTGGAAAAAAATCCGATAGAAAATGAAGCGCCCTGGTTGTGTTTTTATAACCGGGATAAGGGATATGGTTATGCAAGTATCAGAATAATGTATGATATTCGAGATCGATTGGGTCAACCTTCTCCGACTTATTTAGCGCATACCAAGATTAGTGACGGTTCAGGAGGGGGCAAATACTGGAACAGAAGATTAATCCATGATCACCCCACTTTTGTTCCTAAGGGAAGTCGATATACAGAGCAAAATGCATATTTAGTCTTTAAATTAGCCGAGGGCGATAAGTTTAAAGAGATAAAATACTGGGCAGATCGTCTCCGAAATCCGGTTTTGGTAGAAGTTTTTATTGCTAGTGATAATTATTGAAAATGAAAAATATATCAACTTTATATATAGAGGATGGTTATGAATAAAAAAATATATTTATTAGGCCTGGTTGCTTTATTGCTATTCACTTGCCAAAAACAGGAGACGATCTGGATTCCCAATACAGACTGGGGACACTGGCGTTTAGGTCATAAATCTGATTTATCTTTTTTAGAACAGAATCGTTTTACGGTTACGTTTGGCAGTGGTGCACCAAATTTTGAATATGTATCACGTGAAGAATTTGATCAAAAAATGGAAGAAGCAAAAGAGTTCAACAAAAGTTATCATGATAGTGGATATATTGTGTTAAGGTATTTCTCCACTTCACTGAATGGTAAAACCCAAACAAGCAGCGATGATCCTGAAAAAGAGCAAATTGATCTGGTAAGATTTTATAACGAAAACTGGCTTGACTATGTGGATTATATTGGAGCAAAGCCGCTTGAAGATCCCACAACATGGATTACAGTTAGACCTGATGAAACTTTCCCACACTATCGTTACGCCCCATATGGCAGAGAAGTGGGCCCTGGTTTCGAAACCTGGGGTTGTCCCAATAATCCTAATTATGTCCGAATGATGAAAGGTCGTATTCGCGCGCAGGCAGAAACAGGTATTGATGGATCCTATGTTGATTGGACACATATATCCGGTGGCACTTGTTATTGTAAATATTGTAAAGAGAGTTTTGTTTATTTTCTAAATAACAGTCTCCCAAAGGAAGTAGGCGAGGAAAAATATGGTACATCTGATTATGGTCAAGTAGAATTGCCACAGAATAAAAATGACAAATTTTGGATGGAATGGCTGCTTTTTCGCAATCATTCTGTAGCAGAATTCCATAAAATTTTAAGAAGCGAGGCCAGAAAATATAATCCATATTTTATGATTTCCGGTAATGTGTTTGGTGGATTTGGATATGGCCCAATAGCTTATGACGCGGCAGGAAATATTGAATTACTCGGGCGTGATGGCTACGACGATTTTATTTATTCAGAGATGCAGGAATTTTTGGATAGTGCTCCACGGAGAGATGAACGGGGTGAAAAAATTACCAATAGTCCGGCCTTAAAATTTTTAACTGCGGCAGCACATCAAAAACCGGTAATTATTTATGCTACGGAAATTACTCCACCTATTTTTCCGGATCCAACGGAAAAATGTCTTAGTGCTATGGCGCAAATCAATATAGCCGAAGCAGCGGCCAATCATACCATATTTCGCGAAAAGCGTGAAACACCACCTGGTGCGACACAAATCCATAATTTTCTTGCCACAAATGAAGAAAATTTGGTCGGGGCAAAACTTTACAGCAACATTGCTATTCTCGCCTCGTTACATCAATATTTAGCAGATGAGCTGAGTTTCGCTTTTAGTGCTTCGCGGATATTAGCTGATCGGGGGATCGCCCATGTTATGATTATAGAAGACGATCTTCTATCGCGTAGTTTAAATCAATATGATTTAATTTTAGTACCTTACTTACCACTTCTCAGTACAGCAAAGCAGCAAGCTTTAAAGGCTTTTGTCAAAAATGGAGGGAAATTAATTATACTTGGTGATAGTGGTATGAAGAATGAATATAATCTGCCTTATGATCAAATACCTTTGGCTGAAATGTTCGCAGGCCAGATATATCCTGATCAGGAAAAAGAAGTACAATTTGGAGAGGGAATGGTTGGATATATTCCTATGTTAATTGCGGAAAATAAATTTTTAATTCCACCTAAAGAGAAGACGGAGGTAACGACATTCGGACCCTCAATGGCGGATGTGTTTCCTGATATCCCGGAAGGTTATACGCGCGATCGCATGGATGATAATCTGCGTAAAATTTTATCTTATACAGCGGATACCATTTTAAAATTTTTAAAAGACCGAATTACAAGAACGGAAAGATCTCATCCTTTTGTAGAAATCACAACCATGTCACAACAGGAAAAGAATTTAGTTTTATTATATCTGGTCAATTATAATGTCACAGTAGATGGTACAATTACCCCGGCAAAAAACGTTGCTGTTCAGGTTGTATTACCTCAGGGATATGATGTGAGTGATGTAAAGTTTAGTGGAACGTTGGAGGAGATGGTATCAATTCCTTTTGAAACAAAACAGATTAATACTCAGTATGTCGTAAAATTTATTCCAGCAAAAGTTAATATATTCGGTTTAGCATTAGTTGAGATGAAACCTATTTAAATTGATTACAGCGTTTTAATCTATCCCTCACAAGTTTCATTTGGAGAAGATAATATAGTAGTGTTGCTTATATAAATATACATTAAGGATTTACTATGTCATGTTTAAAAATCTTATTTATGATGATATTGTTTGCTTGTATTATCTACCTTTTCGCCTGTCGAAATGAGTCGGCAGGTCCTGATAACGGCAACGATACGGTACTCCTGGAAGAGATCGATGATGTGCTGGCTAATCCCTTCAAGGGATTCTGTCCCTGGATAGGATCTAGCAATCCGATCTACAACACCAAACTTCAAGTTGCTACTTTTAGTTGGAAGGATATTGAGTCAATCCAGGGTGTATATAACTGGGCGCATTTAGAGAGGAATTGGGGTAACGTTTCGCTTACAGGTCGCCGGGTGGGCTTCAGGATTTCAGCCGCGACACCTGGAGCAGCTGGTCATATTGATATTCCGCAGTGGCTGGTGGACCAGGGAGTCAAGATGCGTGCCTATGAAATAGATAATGTTTATGGCCTTGCTCCTGATTGGGATAATCCCAATTTTCTCCAGGCACATCACGAGTTTATCATGGCACTGGGTAATCGCTATGACACCGATTCAAGGGTGGCCTGGATTGATATCGGTTCTTACGGATTTTGGGGAGAATGGCATGTATGGTTGAACGATTCGTTAGCAGCAACCCAGGCAACAAAACAGGCTATTCTGGAGGCCTACTTTACAGCTTTTCCCACGAAAGCAAAAGTGATTGCCTTTGATGATGACTTTGCTACCAATTATGTAGTTGAGCACGGAGGAGGAATTCGCAATGATTGCCTTGGCACTAAGGCATCTAACGATTGGTATTTAGAGAGCTTAAATCGTATTGATCCCACCTTAAATGACAGAGTTTGGAAAAGTGCAATAATCACCGGTGAATTTTGTGGCTCGGGGCAAGGAGCTATCGAAGGTACCACCGAACGCTTTAATTTGAATTATGACTTTATTAAAAAAACACACTGGTCCTGGATAGGCTCGGCTGGGGGGGCAATTCAGCCGCAAAATGAAGAGCACCGAAAGAATTTGGATCAATTGCACAAAACCCTGGGTTATCGCTTTGTGATTAGAGAAGTATCCCATGAGAAATCTATTTCAGCCGGAAATGCTCTAGCCATAACCATAAAGGTTGAGAATAAAGGGATTGCACCGTTTTATTTTGATTGGCCTGTGGTATGCTATTTAATCGACTCGCAAGGCCAGGTTTTACTCCAGGAGACCTTAGATATCGATATAAAAAAATGGCTTCCCGGGATGAATGAAAATTCTGAGCAGATAAATATATCCGGAGATATTCAGTCAGGCACGTTTGATATAAAACTGGCTGTTCACGATCCTGAGAAAGATGAGCCGGGTGTCTTGTTTGCAAATAAAGGTAAGGATGAATTTGGACGCTATTTGGTGAGCCGGTTGAGAGTGGAGTAGCAAGAGCTAATCCCTATCAGCAGAAGAATCTTGTCTATCTTAATGCAACTTGAATTTAAATGGCAAACTTACCCTGACACGCACGAATCGATCTCGCTGTTTTGCCGGCGTAAAACGGCACTTTTTTGCGGCACTCAGGGCAGCTGCATCTAACATTGGGATCGATTTTAATACTTCTGCATGTTCTACATACCCAGTCTTGCCTACAGTTACGGTCACATAAACCGTACCTTCAATACCTGCTTTCCTAGCCAATTCAGGATAAACCGGTTTTTCCATATAAATGATCTCCGGCTTCTGTGATAATAGTTCGAAAGGTACTATCGGATCCTCTTGAGCTTCAGGTGGTTCAGGAATATCGGTCAAGCGGGACAGATGGGAGAAATCAGTTGGTGCTATGCTAACATGTTCCGGAAATTCATCTGACTCTACAGGAATTTTAGGTTTTTCAGGAGGAGAGGGACGCTTCGATTTAAGGAAAGTTAAACGAGATAGAAGGGTAGAAGGATAAAAGAACATATATATTTTTTATTGCGCTTTTTGTTATTAAGAATTAAAATCGATCAACTATAATATAAAAAATCTCTTTTTAATGATTTTTGAATTAATCGAAGTCGAAGGTTACAGCGGATTTAGAGCTAATGAGCGTCCGATAGCATTTAATTATCTGAATCGGAGGTGGGAGGTTAAAGAAATTATCGATCGTTGGTATGAAGGATGTATTAAAGCGGGGGGGCCAACATTTGCTTATTTTAAAGTACGTACCTGTGATGATGAAACTTTTTTATTACGTTATAATGCCCGTTTTAAAACCTGGGCTTTAAAAATCTGTGACTAAAAGAGTTTAATTTTAATTGCACATTATATAATTTTAGACTATAATTTATATACTCCGAAAACAAATATAGTGCGAAAAAAGGTTTGTGGTTTAATTTTTTTGGAGTAATGGAGTGTTGGAGGATTTGTGGCATATCGAGCATCTGATGATCGTTATGACGAGATGATGTACAACCGTTGTGGACGAAGTGGTTTAAAATTACCGGCGATCTCATTAGGCTTGTGGCATAACTTTGGTGGGGTTGATGTTTTCGAGAATGCACGAACGATGATATTAAATTCTTTCGATTTGGGCATCACCCATTTTGATTTGGCCAATAATTATGGCCCACCATACGGGTCTGCCGAAGAAAATTTTGGTCGTATATTAAAAACGGATTTAGTTGGCTATCGCGATGAGCTGGTTATATCATCGAAGGCGGGTTGGGATATGTGGCCGGGACCTTATGGCAATTTTGGTTCCAGGAAATATTTAATCGCAAGTCTGGATCAAAGTCTGAAGCGTATGGGATTAGATTATGTTGATATTTTTTATCACCACAGGCCAGATCCTGAAACACCGCTGGAAGAGACCATGATGGCTTTAGACCATATCGTTCGTTCAGGAAAAGCATTGTATATTGGAATATCACAATATAACGATGAACAAACCAGTCAGGCAGCGAAAATATTAGCGAATCTCGGAACACCATGCTTAATTCATCAACCTGTTTATAATATGTTTAACCGCTGGATTGAGGACAAATTACTCAAGGTTTTAGAGAAGGAAGGTATGGGCTGCATTGTATTTTCTCCTTTAGCGCAAGGCTTACTTACTGATAAATACATTGATGGAATACCGAAAAACTCGCGAGCTGCAAGTCCTCATGGATTTTTACAACGTGATCAAATAACGCGGGAAAAGTTGGGAAAGGTGAGTAAATTAAATAGTATGGCTCATGCCAGGGATCAGAGTCTGGCGCAACTGGCCCTGGCCTGGGTGTTACGACATGAAAGTGTTACCTCTGCTCTCATAGGTGCTAGCAATGTCGCACAGATTGAAGATTGCATTGCGACACTAAAAAATTTGCACCTCTCTAAGGAGGAGTTAAAGGAAATTGACACGATTTTATTGACCTGAATAAAGACGCTGTAAATTCCTCTGAGCAAACCATTTTGATTTAATTTTGATTTTAATTTTTAATTTCATAATTAAATTCCTTTACTTATTAAAACTCCATGCCTGAACGAATAAGTTTAATATTTGTTTCAATCTTACTGAAAAAAACATCATTCTGCGGTGCTGGTCATCACCGAATCGGTATGATCTTCATCACATTAGACAGGATTGATTTAACATTATATAAAGATTACTTAACAATATATTTAGATCAATGAGAGTGCTTTGGAGGTTTTATGAAATTTAATAGAAAATTAAACATGGGAATGGTTGGCGGAGGGCCTGGTGCCTTTATTGGTGAGGTACATCGCAAAGCCGCTCGAATGGATGGTAAAGTTCAGCTTGTGGCAGGTGCTTTCGACATCGATCCGGAAAAATCCAAGCAGATGGGAAAAGAGCAAAATCTACCACCACAACGTGCATATAGTGATTATCGCCAAATGATTGAAGGTGAATTGAAACTTCCTGAAGGTGAACGTATTGATTTTGTTGCCATCACAACTCCCAATAACTGGCATTTTCCCATAGCGCGTGATTTTTTACAGGTCGGTTTCCATGTCATGTGTGAGAAGCCGATGACGTTCAATACGGATGAAGCCAGAGAGCTACAAAAGATAGTACAAAAATCTGGTAAAATATTTGGATTAATGCATAATTATACCGGATATCCTATGGTCAAGCTGGCCAGAGATGTGGTACGACAGGGTGATTTGGGTAAAATTCGTAAAATCGTAGTCCAGTATCCTCAGGGGTGGTTGACCACGGCTCAGGAGAAATCCGGAAATATACAGGCAATCTGGCGTACGGATCCGAAACAGAGTGGAGCCGCTGGTAGTATCGGCGATATTGGAACGCATGCTGAGAATCTATCTGAATATATCACGGGTTTAAAAATAACCCATATCTGCGCCGATGTATCGATTTTCGTTGCAGGCCGGAAGCTGGATGACGATGGTAATTGTCTGCTCCGTTTCAATAATGGTGCGAAAGGGGTGCTACATTGCAGCCAGATCTCCGCTGGTGAAGAAAACAATTTGGCAATATGGATTTATGGCACGGAAAAAAGTATGGAGTGGCATCAAGAACATCCTAATTATTTATATCTTAAAGATCAAAACAACCCAATGCAGGTTTGGAAGCGTGGTAATGATTACGTGAGTAAAAAGAGTCCGGCAGCAAAGAAGGCAACTCGTATCCCATCTGGTCATCCCGAAGCTTTTTTAGAAGCTTTTGCCAATGTATATTGTAATTTTATAGACACGGTAATCGCACATTTAGAGTATAAAAAACCTGATCCGCTAGCCCTGGATTTTCCGAAGGTGGAAGACGGCTTAAGGGGCATGATATTTATAGATACCGTATTGAAGAGCTCGAAGAGCGATAAAAAGTGGACAGCCATGGAAAGTTAAGTAAAATAAGGAGGAGATAATGTCAAGGCCAGTTACTTTATTTACGGGACAATGGGCTGATTTACCATTAGAAACAATAGCACAGAAGGCAGCCAGCTGGGGGTATGACGGCCTGGAACTGGCATGCTGGGGTGATCATATGGATGTGACACGAGCAGCAAAAGATAAGGAATATTGTAAGCGTCAATTAGATGTATTGAAAAGATATAAATTAAAAATTTTTGCCATAAGCAATCATTTAGCAGGACAGTTAGTATGTGATTTAAATAATGATGAACGTTCAGATGCTTTTGCACCGAAGGAATTTGCAGGAGATGCTGAAAAGAAACGCCAATGGGCGATTGAATCTATGAAAAATGCAGCCCGAGCAGCTAAAAATCTGGGTTTAAAAGTTGTAAACGGTTTCACGGGATCATCAATCTGGCATCTGCTTTACACTTTTCCTCCTGTTTCGGAGGAGATGATTGAGAGAGGATATGCTTACTTTGCTGAAATGTGGAATCCCATACTTGATGTTTTTGATGAATGCAAAGTTAGATTTGCACTCGAGGTTCATCCCACAGAGATTGCTTTCGACATTATTACGGCGCAAAGAGCCCTGTCCGCAATTAAGAATCGAAAAACCTTTGGTTTTAATTTTGATCCGAGTCATTTACACTGGCAGATGATCAATCCCATATTTTTTCTTAATGAATTTTCTGATCGAATATACCATGTGCACATGAAAGACTCAGCTCTGCAACTGAATGGTCGCACAGGTATTTTGGCTTCACATTTGGATTTCGGGCATAAAGACCGCGGCTGGGATTTTCGTTCAT
>SMTZ1_10000578_pt1 | contig 35855 bp, 32 predicted proteins | sample DeeMarSWOR136_30_FD_25667 | JGI IMG/M metagenome (IMG submission 25667)
TTCTTCTATGATAATTCTGTCATGGAAGAAAATCTCTCTTTTTTTTCTTTCTCATAACCTATTATCTCGTGTTGCCAAGTTTTTTTTACATTATCTTTATCAATCACCTCTGATTTATATATTATGATGGTGAGGTCGATATGACGACGCTCTTCTATACGGGTACAGATCCACACTTCGAGGATGTGGATTAGCCCACTATGGTGAGTCATTAGCTGCCCATTCTTTTTTAAGGGTACAAAGTTGCCCACGAAAGAGAAGGACAGCCGACCACACCATCTTACACAAATAAAGGGTGTAAGCCTCAATTTGCCGACAAAACCTGGTATGGCTGTTTGGTTGTAAGCACCTTGTAAATTATATCAATCATGCTCGAAGCAACAGCGATTTTTGCAATTGCTGAGATTTTTTTCTGTTTCTTTTTAATCCGATAATATCTCCCAAGTGGTGTATCTGTCTTACCAGCAGTATTTGCAGCTTGGACCAATGCCCATCGTAGTTGTTTTCTACTAGAGCCTTTTGGGATGTGACCTTTGGAGCTGTGTTCGCCAGATTCTTTAGATACAGGAATAACCCCTGCATATCTACGGAGTTTTTTATTTGACAGGAAACGTTCAATCGGAAGAACATGGGCGATAATGTAACATGCAAGAACGGGGCCAAAACCAGTTACACTTTGAATAAGCCTGTATTCCTTCTTCCAGTGTATCTGTGTATATCTTTTCATATCCCGTTCAACCTGAATCTGTTTCTTTTCAAGAAACAAGAAATGGTCGTACTCATATTGTAATTCTTCATTCAGCTTTCCAGCGTTCAGGTATTCTTCTAATGTGTGTCTCCATTTTTTACTGAATGCATCACATATAGGCATCACAACACTGTTCTTATCGAGAAATGCTTGGATCCTAGCATTACATCGTACCTTCTCCTCCATAAGTGCATGTCGAACATGTACAAGATTACGCATTCGTTGAATCTTATCATCTGGGATGTAAGAACAAGGAAAGGTTCCTAAACGAAGCATTTCAGATAACCGTCTGGCATCCAGTTTGTCGTTCTTTGCAATTAACTGCCGGAGTTGGATGGTGTTAGCGACTTTGATGTCGAAACCATTCTTTAAAAACTCTTGGTATAGGGTATAATAGCTGGTGCTTGCTTCAAGTCCAATCTTCGCACCTGTAAGATATGTTTTTAGTTGTAAGTATAATTCTGGGTATTTTGTTGTTGTTTTGCCTTCAGTTAGGATATTTCCTATCTTATCTCTTACCACATAGGAGGTTTTTTCCTTATGGACATCTAGTCCAATAAAATATTTTGTTTTCATGTTGCATCACCATTGATAGGGTATGCAACACGAGACATTCAAGAATTATCATACCATCTTTTATTATAAAATTCCAGGAGGAAGAATATGAAAAAGATGTTACCATTGTTGGTAATAAGTATTTTAGTCTTATCTGGACTTGAAGTAGGTGCAGTATTAGATGATAAAGAATCTATAAATAAACTAGAAGAGGAATATGAAATAGTTATTAAAGGTGGATTTCTGGGATTCACTGTAAACATTATAAATACAGGGGATGAACCATTTGACGGACATTTTGAAATTAGCATAAGGACGAATGCATCAATTTGGATGATAGAAAAGAACACCGTGTCAAATTTTCACCCTTATTTCATGTTAGATCCTAATCAAAGTGTAAAACAATTTTTATATCCTGTTATTGGTTTTGGTCGTGCAATAATAACAATAGAAGGTTTTATTTGTAATTATCTTACTGGTGGAAATTATTATCGTTTTGAAATAGAAGAAAATGGTTTCGTCTTTTTTATCTTTATATTATGTGGCGTAGTAACAATTCATCTACCATAATAGATTAAAAGAATAACAATCCCTCTCCTTTTTCTTTTTTATTTTGTGATATTTTTTTCCCTTAATAATCTCTACAGTACATCCGCAAGTAAAATAAAAGTTATATTCCCACTTCCTCATTTGTTATAGTGATAGGATGTACTCTATAACATTGGGAAGTGGGAACAATAAGAAAATACTCTACAAGATAAATAAATTTACACCAATAGCAATTAGATAAACATTTAAATAATAGAATATTATACCTTATATTAAATTTTATAGTTGAAGGAGGAAAAATTATGAAGAAGAAAATATTAGGAATTTTTGTGTGTATGCTGTTTATAGCAGCTACTGTTTTACCAGTAGCAGGGACATTAAATGAAAATAAAACCAAAGTAGAAAAAAAAGGTATTATCGATTCTCAAACAGTTACCGGTACAAATTCTGGTACTGATTGGTGGACAATGTTTCGTCATGATCCTCAACACTCTGGATATTCAACCTCCGCAGCACCTATAACAAATCATAGATTGTGGGAGTATGGAACAGGTGGCGCAGAATACGATTTTTTATCCTCACCTGCTGTTTTTGACTATAAAGTCTATGTGGGTGTAAATGAAAATCTATATTGTTTGAATGCCACCACCACTAATCCTTCTGGATATTTGGAATGGTCTTACCAAACTAATGAAGTTGTAAATTCTTCTCCAGCTATATATGAGGGAAAAGTCTACTTCTGCGATGATTTTGGATCTTTATATTGTTTAGATGCCAAAACAGGTACTTGGATTTGGGAAACTTGGTTATGGGGTTTTGGCCAGTCTTCTCCCACTGTTGTTGATGATAAAGTATACGTTGGATCAGATGACAGATCAACTTATAGATTTTTGTGGTGTATTGATGCCGATACGGGAGATTTTATCTGGTTGTTCACTACTAATTATCCAGGGGTTTCTTCTCCTGCTGTTTCTGATGGTTATGTGTATTTTAGCGATGCCCAAAATGTGTATTGTTTACCAATGGACGATCCCGATGGCTCAACAGTTATTGAGCCAGATGAAGTGATATGGACTGAGCCTATACCTGCTAGTGTTTCTTCTCCCGCTGTTGCTGATGGTTACGTCTATATCGGTTCAGATAATGGTCGTGTGTATTGCTTAAATGCTTCCACTGGAGATCATGAATGGCTCACTCAAAAAGATGTTTATGCTTCTTCTCCTGCTGTTGCTGATGGTTATGTCTTTATTGGATCAGAGGATCATAATATGTATTGTTTATATGCGGATTCTGGGCAAACTAAGTGGACACAACCAACAACTGGACCTATTTTTTCTTCTCCTGCTGTTGCAGATGGTAAAGTCTATTTTGGAGTATATTATGGCAAAACAGGCGGATCATACAACACAGAAATGTTCTGTTTGAATGCTACCACTGGTAATGAAATATGGAGGTGGATTACAGGCAACCCCATAATATCATCTCCCGCTGTGGCCCTTGGCAATGTTTACATTATTACATATGATCTCGTTATGGCGTTTGGTTCATATCCTGATATTGATATAACCCATATTACAGGTGGATTAGGTGTTACTGCTGTAATTAAAAATAATGGAAATGGTTCTGCAACAGATGTTGAGTGGAGAATTGGAGCACATGGTGGATTACTTGGTTTAGTAGATGAAGAAGAAAATGATACCATACCACGTCTCGATCCTGGTGAATCTCAATCTGTGAGTACGGGAATCTTTCTTGGATTTGGGCCGATATCAATATACGCTACTGCAGATGATGCCGGAGTAGAAAAAAGGGGAACTCAGATAATAATCTTCACCTTGATTAGATAGAATTATAAACCTTCACAGTCTCTTTCTTCTATGATTATTCATAAATCATAGAAGAGCATATATCTTTTTATTTTACCATGAAACGTATCGTGTTGTTAACTTTATTCAATATTACTTTTAACTAAGTAGTTGGTTGTTTAATCAGTTTCCAAATGCATTTCTAGTATTAAGATACATTGCTGGAATATAACACTGACAACTTTCCATTTTTTTAATCAACAAATTGTGCAAATCTTTTGAAATAATATTTAAATTCGTTAATTGCCGAAAAAAAGTACTTCTCTATTTAAATAATTAATAGTAATTATTTTTATATATGGTAATGAAGGAAGGGTTTTCAATTTTACTAGTTTCTTCATATTAAACCCCGGTTTTTTTCCCCTTCCTCCATATTACTGTAAAAAAACAAGTCAAATTTTAATACAAATGTCGCAATTAAATTAAAAGAAAAAATATTTAAATAATAAAATTATATCTTACAAAATAGATTTTTATAATTGGGAGGATGAAAATGAACAAAAATGTTTTTCTAAAACAAGCTATTGTCTCTATAATTACTTTTTTAATGGTTTCATCTGTAGTTGTTATGGCAAATATAATAAATGAACAGAAAATAGAGAATGAAAAAGGCTTAAATTTTAGTGGAAAATCCGTGGAAAATCCAAATATTCTCAATAGTGTTATTAGATTTGATAACTCTGTGATGTTCACTCAATTACCTGCTCTTCCAGGAGATCCTATGCCACCTGCTTGGACTAGTTATTCTCCTTTAGGATGGAGATGTCATGAAGACTTTTGGAATATTACCAGCTCAATTTGTAGCGTTCATTGGTGGGGTGCTGCATGGATTTACGAAAACGGTCATGTTTATGCAAGTGATCCAAAAGGTATGACATTCAACATTGTGTTATATGAAGATTATAATGGTAAACCCGGTAAGGTGGTATGCTCATATGTAGATGTTTTACCATCTTATACTGAGACTGGAATTATGTACACCAATCCTGATTATCCCGAAGAAATCTTTGAATTGTTTTACTTCAAAACTCATTTGAATCCATGCTGTGAATTATCTGCAGGTTGGATTTCAATTCAAGCTATATATAGCCCTACTGATAGCGGGTTTAGCTGGATAGAATCCCCTATGGGTAATGGTGGATCACTTCGATATGGATTTGGTCAGTGGTTAAATGACACTCTTGATCTTGCTTTTATGTTAACAGATAGTGGAGGTGAACCTGTTCCTGATTTAAACTGCGAAGGGAGTCTTAGTTGGAATAAAGTTCCATTAGGAGGAAAAGTAAACGGTAGTTTTTCAGTGGAAAATAGTGGTGAACTTGGATCAATTCTCCATTGGAAAATAGAATCTTACCCAGGTTGGGGAGTTAATTGGACATTTACACCCTCTGCAAACATTTCAACAATTGAAACGGGATGGACGACTGTAAAAGTAGAAGGTGTTGCACCAGATTCACCAATGAAGAAATTTAGAGGAAAAATCAAAATAGTTAATGCAGTAGATACTACCGATTTTTATGAAATTCCCATAGTTCTTAAAACACCGGTAAACCGAATATTAAACAAACCTATAATACCCAGGAAATTAACATCTTTTTCACCTGCATTACTATTAATTAAACGTTCTAGTCAAGGAATTTTAAATAAAAATTTTGATGATAGCAAAAAAATAAAAGAAGAATTTGTCCCTGGAGAATTTATTGTTAAATTTACTGAAGAAACAGCAACTTCAACTGATTCTGTAATAGCGCTTAATGAAAAATACAAAGTAAGTTCTATTGAAAAGATATTCAAAAATACCAAAGATTCTAAAATTAACAATATTTACCTATTAAAAATCCCAAAAGATTCAGATATTATTAACGTTATCCAAGATTACCTGTTAGATACACACGTTATCTATGCAGTACCAAATTATATTGCCCAGATATGTAACAATCCTAATGACCCTGGTTTTAATTTACAATGGGCTTTGCATAATTCAGGTCAAACAGGGGGTACTCCTGATGCTGATATTTATGCTTCTGAAGCATGGGACATTGAAACAGGCGATGAAAATATAATAATTACAATTAGTGACACAGGAATTGATTGGGATCACCCTGATCTTATAGCAAATATTTGGCATAATTCTGATGAAATATTAGATGGTAATGATACAGATGGAAATGGATATATAGATGACATTATGGGCTGGGATTTTGTAAATAACGACAACAATCCTATTGACGACAACGGTCATGGTACATGCTGCGCAGGTATTGCAAGTGCTGATACAGACAACAATGTTGGTATGGCTGGTATATGCTGGAACTGTACAATAATGCCAGTTAAAGGTTTAAATGAAACTGGATATGGAACATATGTTGATTTAGCAAAAGGCATTGTATATTCAGCTGATAACAACGCAGATATCATCAGTATGAGCTGGTCTGGTTCTTCTTCATTACCTATATTAGAAAATGCGATAGATTATGCTTATTCTAAGGGTGTTGTATTAATCGCCGCTGCTTCTAACTCTCATACTGATCGAAAATACTATCCAGCTGCAAATGACAAAGTTATTGGTGTTGCTGCAACATATTACAACGATGAAAAGATGTATTTTTCAAATCATGGATCTTGGGTTGATGTAGCTGCACCCGGTTATGACATCTATACAACGGCTATAGGAAATAGCTATCAATCTTGTTTTTGGGGCACCTCTGCTTCAACACCCCATGTTGCTGGCTTAGTTGGCTTAATGTTGTCAAAAAACCCAACCTTTACTATAGAAGAAATTCGTACAATAATCCGTTCAACAACAGATTCAGTTAAATCAAATCAATACATTGGAACTGGTCGGATAAACTTATTTGAAGCATTACAACGGGATTCTACTCCAATAGTAAATCTAAATTCTTCGTTAGACGAAACTATGTTTTTTTCTAAAATTTATATAAACGGAACCGCAACTGGTAGTATTTTTAAAAACTACAGTGTTTTTTATGGATATGGAGTATACCCAAGTAAATGGACATTAATACATGAATCTTCGACGCCTGTTGAAAATGGTTTATTAGCACTCTGGGAGCCACCTTTAGATTTAGAAGAAGAACGATGTATAATACGTTTGGTTGTCTATGATTCTCTTGGTCAAATAAGCGAGGATCAAGCGGTAGTAATAGTAAATCTACCTCCAAATAAACCAAGTATTAGCGGCCCAACTCCAGGAAAATCAGGTATGCCATATACCTATTCTTTTGTAACCACTGATCTTAACAATGACGATGTGTATTATAGTATTGACTGGGATGATGGTAATGTAGAAGATTGGATTGGACCATCTCCATCTGGAGAGGTAATAAAATATACTCATATTTGGGACGCAAAAGGGACATATACAGTTAAAGCAAAGGCAAAGGATATTTATGGAGGAGAAAGTGATTGGGGAATGCTCCCAGTTAAAATTAATAAAAATAAAATTCTTAATTTAAATCTACTTAATTGGTTGTTTGAACATTTTCCAAACTCATTTCCATTATTAAGGTTATTACTTAAACAATAAGAAGTCTTGCCTTTACCTTCTTTTTTCTTTAATTAAACTTATATATAGTGTATGTAATATAATAATCAAAGGAGAAAATAAAATGAAAAACAAAACAACAAATATCTTTTTTTGTTTTTGTTGTTGTTTGCTTTTAATAATTAGTTCTACACCAACATCATGTTCATATTCAAATAGTGAATTTAAATCTTTTAATAACAATAATATTATTGAAATGATTAATCAAATTAATGAATCCAGAATAATGTATTTTTTTGAAAATCTAATGGAATTTGGAGTAAGATATACAGGGACTGATAACTGTAGTAAAGCTGGAGATTGGATCTATGATGAGTTTCAACAAATGGGATTAGATGTCCAATTCCATGATTGGAAACATCGGAAATTTGAAAGTCGAAATGTAGTAGCAACTCATCCTGGAGATGATCCTTTTTCTAATGCAATATTTATTATTTGTGCTCATTATGACACATACCCAACCTCTCCTGGTGCAAATGACGACGGCTCTGGTATCGTAGCGATTTTAGCTATAGCTGAAATACTGAGTCAATATTCATTTAAACACACAATACAGTTCATTACTTTCTCAGGTGAAGAAGTTGGCACATATGGTAGTTTTAAATATGCAGTAGAAGCATATGATAGGGGCGATAATATTATCGCAGTACTAAATTTAGATATAATAGGCTATGCTGAAACTACAAAGGGTGGTCGAATCCTACGTTTTTTCCACGAAGAGCCTTCTACATGGATTGCAGAATTTGCTCAAGAAATCAGTAAGAAATATATGGATATTATTGACATGACTATAGAAAACCTCCCTAATTATCCTGGGGCGGATCATCAAGCATTTGTTGACTATGGTTACGAAGGTGTTTGGATAGCTCAACATGATCCGAATCTAGTTGGCCATACACCAAACGACACATTAGCAAACATAAATATTACTTATCAAATAAAGGCAACAAAACTAATGCTTGCTGTTTTAACTGAACTTGCAATTAGACCTATACCTATACAAGTTATTTTACGTTCTCCACTTGAAGGAAGAGGATATATCAATAATATTCCTATTATAAGGTTATCTTTTAGTGAATATTTTTACCTACGCTTACGTGGAATGACTCTTGTACTTGGGAGAGCACTAGCAGAAGCAGAAGTAATCTGTAAAGAAAACGTTGATTATGTAATTTTTTCGATTAATGATGTATTTACAGTATGGGACTCCGAACCCCCTTATGAATGGAAAATTCAAGGTAAATTTTATCCCCTTATTGGTCGTCATAAATTAAAGGTGTTTGCTTATTCTGAAACTGGTGAAATGGACACTGATGAAATGGAAATTGTTTTTCTTACATTTTCCTATCAATATGGACCATGGTAATATAAGAAGTAATTCATTATTGGATCTAAAAAATCTAACCACGTTAAATTTTAATTTTAAATCCATAGACTTGATGTTTTTAACAGAATGAATTATCGTTTTTACATCTATTTTGAAGATGAATCTTATCTTATTTGATTCAGATTATTTCAAAATATTTAAATATAGATTTAGTATTATATTATTCGATTTTTATGAGAAAAAATAGGGGATTTGTAGTTCTAGTAATGCTTCTTTTTATTGGTTTATCAATAACACCTGCTATGGGAAGCTTGTATGATGCTGATGCCACAAGAAATAAATTAATAGTCAATAAAATAAAAGATCTAGATGAACTAATTAATGTCGAATTCGTTGATTACACAGCAGAAACTCCTGTTAAAAAAGTAATATCTATGCCAGAATCAAAATGGCAGCAAATACGAAATGAATTAAGAGACATCATTAAAACAGATTCATCTGAAAAAGAGTCATGGGATGCTCAAATAAAAGTTTTAAAGGAATATAAACTGATTTCTACAGATGTAACCTATAAAAGTATAAATGAAAGATTCATAGAGAAATCAAAAAATACTAATTTTGCTAGAATCTTAAATAAGCCAATGATACCACCGATAATCAATAATTCAATATTCAACGCAATCTGTGGAATTAATTTTGAATTAACCAATGGAACAACACTTGTTTTTGGCTTAAACACATTTATAAATCTAGTAGGCTTTGACATAATAAGTGTACATTATGGATATGCAGCGGAAGGAATTGAGACACGCGGACTTCTTTCAAGAACAACAAGTCAAGGAAAGTTTATTGGTTTTATGTTTGGTTTTCTTGGATATTGGTTAGGTACTAAAACAGGAACTGGAATCTACTCTGACCTTATTGCCAACGGTTTTTCAGTAATTACTGTTTGGCTACCTATACCTGAAAGTTCTTAATACAAATAACCCAAAATCCCCCCTTTTTTTGTTTCATTTAAAATTTTGTTTCTCTAATACTCAGTAACAAACATAATTCATAGTTTAATATTCTTCAATGGAATTCGGCAAAATTTAAATTTTTTTATCTTTTTCGTAGTCTGCAGGAATTTCTTATGTTTAAATTTTAAGTTTAATAAAGAATTTTTTTTAAAATCCATTGATATAGATTTTAGAAGAAAAATGTACAAATTTATCTGGCATTGGACTAAGGGTAATAAAAAAAATATATACCCGAAGAATAGAAGTTGCAGATAAAGCAATAAGAGAAGGCTATATTGTAATGACCTTAAAATCAAAGCCTAAAATTTTTTGGCAGCTTCAAAAATCAGATTCTTATCAACGACTTAGATGAACATTCTGTAAATTAGTTAAATAATTTTAAAACGAGGTTTTTTGGCTGTTTATTTTCCTTTTTTAAATTCTATTTTGCCTTCTCGAGCTAACCATCCTAATGCAGAGTAGGTATCTTTGATATCTATCTGAAGTAATTTTGAGATGTTATTACTATTAACTTCTTCATCTATAGATACTAGTAACTCCCATATTTTTCCTGCATTGCTTCCGATTTTGATGGTTAGGTTTGTCTCGTCAAGTCTAAATAGTTCCCCATCTTTTCTTATTTTATTTTCTCTAGATAGCCAACCGACTGCTGCAGATAATTCATTTTTTCTGAGGCTTGTTTCTTCCATTAATTTATTTTCAGAAAGTGGTCCACATTTATTTAGTGCATTCCAAACTCTGCCAGCATTTAAACCGAATTCTTCTACAATATTTATCATTTAGTGCATCCTCAACTCATATAATAATTATTATAATTAATATTTTTGGATAACATCTAATTTTTAAATTAATACTTGGATTTGGAGCAAGAACTGTGACTATTAAATCCTCGATTCCAGAAAGCACAGATACAAGAGTACAAAGTGGATCTGTATTTTTATTCTATATAATGGTCAAACCTATCGGTTAATAAAATCCACAAATATTTTTTTATTTGAGAATCAGCATCTTATCTTAAAAAATCCGTAGTAATTATAAATTTGTAGCAAAGGTTTAAGTACCAGGGCGTCCATGAAAATATATAAAGGGAGGATAAAAAGAATGAAAACAAAGCTCTTTGGGATATTTGTATGTGTGCTGATGATTATAACTGCTATTTTACCCGTAGTGAGTTCTACATATGAAGATTTTAATAATCAAGTTTTTAATGAAATCTTTTTTAATAATGAAAAAATAATAGACTCTCTTGATAATAATATAATATCAGGAGTAAATGGATATACTGGAGATAATCCTAATGATTATCTAATTAATACAGAATGGGGTCAACATGGTCGATATAAAGATAAGTGCCCTTATACAGATTCTAATCATACATCACTTTGTCGATTAGGTTGCTGGTCGACTGCTATTGGCCAAATTATCAACTATCATTCAAATTATTATAGTCTACAATCTGTAGGTTTTGTCGATTATGAATGTTCTGATCATACTATAGATCCTTGGCATATTTTAAACGATCTCGATGAGTTTGATTATGATTGGTCTCAAATGTCTAATAAACTTAAAACTGGTGTATCAACAGAACAAGAGATAGATAATGTTTCACGACTTTTATATGATACTGCAACAGTGATACAGAAGGATTTCAATACAGGTGGATATTGCACTGTTGACAACACAACCGCTGTACCTAAACTTATCAATGAATTAAGGGAACACTATACATCTATCAATGCTTTTACAATATGGGACAATGACTTAACTGAAGCGGAAATTGTAGATGAAATAGATCATGGCCGTCCCATTATGTTTTATACATTAGGTCATAATTACAAAAATATGTCCAATATTACTACTTTTGGACATGCGATGGTTATCGATGGTTACAACTATACCTCTGTTCCACCTCAAATCTTTAAAGTTCATATAAACTATGGATGGGATGGACCTACAGGATTAGAATTACCTAATACCTGGTATAAATACTACGGTGATTTTCCTACATATGATCCAGATATGGTTTTTGATTATCAAAATTATAGGAAAGGATTATTAATTAGACTATCTCCAATTTTCACTCACTATTCTGGTCCAACCGCTGCAAAAATAGGAGATGAGTGTACATTCACTATAAAATCAGATTATGATACTGAGCCTCCATTACATTACATGTTTAATTGGGATGATGGAACCTTGAGTGGATGGCTTGGTCCCTATAGATTAGGTGAAGTTTGTACAGTTTCTTACACATGGCATACTCCAGGTGTATATGATATAAAGGTGAAAGTGAAGAATGATATGGGTAGTGAAAGTGAATGGTCAGGAATACTTACAATCCATATAACGAAATATGGTTTTTTAATGCCTATTTTGGAATTACTACTAGACTTAAGGAATCTTTATCCCTTTTTGGAACATTTATTTACACCAATAATTAAATTGATTTGTAGTTAAAAAAATCTACTTATTAACCTCCATTTTTTTAAATTTTGTAAAATCAGAATACATAATACTATAGAATAGTTTACACATTTTTTGTTGAATCGAGATGATATTTAATAATAAAAACAACATTACGTGTGAAAATAATGAATCCGAAATTAAAAATTATAGCCATAGTTGCAATATTGATTCTGATTTTTGGTTTTTTAGGTATTCGTTACATAACAGAAGCCTCTACTATTGATAATATTAACATTGGAGTAGAGGACGTTAGCATAGAAGAGTTAAAACTTTCTAGTTGTACTTTAAATTTGAAGGTTAGAATATCAAATCCTACAACAGAATATATTTCAGAACTTTCTGCAGAATTTGATGTTTTTATCGCAGATACTGATGTAGCTAATGGAACAGTAGTTAAAGTATCAATTCCGCCGGAATCTTATGCCACAAGCGATGTTCTTCTAACGATATTTTATGCTGATGTTGGAAATGCTGTGATAAACGGTATAAAAACAGGTGATTTTGACCTAATTATTCAAGGTGAGGCAAAGCTAAATGTCCTTTTGAACCTTCTCACAATTATAAAACCTTTTACTTCATCATATTCATACGACTAAAAAAGTTATCTTCTCAATTTTTTATTAAGGAACAGACCAACTTAGAGATTTTTCTATATCCACTTCTTTACCATATGATTTTTTTGGTGTGATAAATTTGGCTATAGATGCAGCTATAAATGCTTTGATTATATCTGCAGCAATATAAGGTATCATACCTATTATTAATAATTCAAAGACGCTGACCGAAGCACCCGTTGAAAAATAAAGCCAAATTAAACCAGGGATATATATTAAAGCAAAGGTAGCAAAGAGCATCAATGAAAACATTGAAAAAAAACTCCTTGACCTGATATATTTATCCGTAAAGTATCCAATTAAAAACGCTGCAAGAATAAAACCTAATATATATCCTCCAGTTGGACCAAAAATGTATGCAAAACCTCCATTTAAACCTGCAAACCACGGTATACCCATTACACCAAAACCAGCATACATAACTTGACTAACACCACCCCATTTACCTAACAAAATTCCAACTAGAAATACTCCGAATACTTGTCCTGTAACAGGTACAGGAGATCCAGGTAAGTAAAATCTAAGCTGTGCCAACAATCCTGTTATACATGCAAATACAAATGCTAATGAAAGTTTATGAATTATTTCTAATTCATATCGCCACTTGAAAAAATTGTATCTAGCGATTTTGAACCGATTTACATACATTGTTATTTCCATATTTATTTGTCCCCGTTAAAAACAACGAATGCTCACATAATAAAATATTTATTTATAATTTTTCCCAAGGTTTATATCTAGATTAATATTCATAAACTCGGATTTCTAAAAAATACGAAACTAAAACCCTCGATGTAAAGAATAATATTGCATTTATTACACTCAATAGGCCAGATAGATTAAACTCTTTCGACCTAAAACTATGCGAAGAACTTTACGAAGCTTTAAGAGATATTAATCTCAAATCAGAGATAAGAGCAGTCGTTGTCAAGGGAGCTGGGAAAGGATTCTGTGGCGGTGGAGATGTCAAAGAAATGTATGCAGTTGAAAACAAACAAAAATTTTTAAGAGATCTTTCAAGGGCAATACATAAATGGATCATAGAAATGAAAAAAATGCAAAAACCTGTAATTGCAGCGGTTAATGTAGCTGTATTTGGAGTGGGGCTATCTTTGGCATTGGCAAGTGATATAATTATGGAAGTAAAAGAAGTGAAATTCGGCACAGCGTTTATTGGAATAGGCTTAGCTCCTGAATGTGGAACACAATTTTTCACATAAATAGTTGGATATCAAAAATCTTGTGAATACATGCTAACTTCAAAGACATTTTTATCAGAAGAAGCAAAACAACTTGGAATTGTTAACAAAGTAGTTGATCAAAATGAACTGGATAATGCGGTTGAAGAATTTATTGCTAAATTCAATAAACTACCTCCTATTGCAGTGGGAAAAGTAAAAATGCTTATCAACAAAAGCCTTGATAATGATATGATATCTCGCTAGAACTTGAAATTGAAACTATTTCAGAATCAGCAGGAATAGAAAATTTCAATGAATGAGTTTCGGCATTTGCTGAAAAAAGAAAACCATTATTCCAAGGTAAATAGTAATAAAAAAAATTCAGAAATTGCCTTAATTATTTAATTTTATAAATTTTCAAAAATTTATAAAATAATTACTGTTTTTATTAAAAATAACGAAAAGTATATAAACCATTAGTGACAAATATTAACATGGGGGATTGTAATTTTGATTATTGTAGGAATAATCTCAGATTTAGAAGAAAAGAAAGAAGTCGAAAGAATTGCAAATTTGTTTTTGTTAGGCCAAAGAATAAGAGAATTATCTAAAAAATAAATTTGATTTCCCCCCCAATTTATCTTAAAAAATAAGTAATAACAAAATACCTTTTTTAATACGGCAATAAGCGATTGTTATGACTATGACTTTTTTATATATTCATATTTTAACTAATAGGGTAAAAATTTAAAGATGATAGAAACATTTATTTATCGTTCTTATCATCGCAGCCGATAATCCTATTGGGAGATATGAAATGAGCTATGATACAATAGAAGTATCAAAAAAGAAAGACACAGTATTTGTGACTCTCAACAGACCAGAAGTACATAATTCAATGAATGAACAACTAATGAAAGAGCTAACAAATTCGTTTAAAGATTTATCTAAAGACTCTTCAGTCAGAGCCATCGTTCTGTCAGGAAAAGGAAAATCATTCTGTGCAGGAGCAGATTTAAATTGGATGAAGAGTATGGTTAACTTCTCAATAGAAGAAAACATTAAAGATAGCAAACTTCTACTTGACCTTTTCGAAACTATTTACCAATGTCCAAAACCAGTGATAGGACGAATAAATGGCCACGCGTTTGGGGGAGGAATTGGGTTAATTGCAGTATGTGATATCACAATAGCAGTACCCGACTTAAAGTTTGCATTCAGTGAAGCAAATCTTGGAATCATTCCCTCTGTTATTTCAACATTTGTTGCACCAAGAATAAACCCCGCAAATATGAGACGTCTATTTATAACTGCAGAAAGATTTGACTCAGCAGTAGCACATGAAATAGGATTAATTGACTTATTAGTTTCTCCTGAGGAACTTGACTCAAAAATAAAATTCTATATTGAACAAGTCAAAAGCTCGGGACCCGAAGCCATAAAAGAGGTAAAACTTTTAATAAAAAATCTTAATGAAATGAATATAAATAATTATAAAAAATACACCGTGGAAAAAATCTCCGAATTAAGGAACTCAAAAGAAGGTCAAAATGGAATAAATGCCTTTCTTAATAAAACAAAACCAAAATGGAGAGAATAAAATTGTTTAAAAAAGTACTAATCGCTAACAGAGGAGAAATTGCTGTAAGAATAATAAAAGCCTGTCAAGAAATTGGGATAAAAACAATCGCAGTATATTCTGAAGTAGACAATCAAGCACCACATGTAAATATTGCAGATGAATCAATTAATCTTGGAGATCCAACACCGTCAGAAAGCTACCTAAACATCCCAAAGATCATCGAAAATGCTCAATCACTCGGAGCCGAAGCAATACATCCAGGATATGGTTTTCTTGCAGAAAACCCTGATTTTGCAAAAGCCTGTTTGGATAAAGGAATTAAGTTTATAGGACCAAAACCTGAGGCAATACGGCTGATGGGAGATAAAATAGAAGCTAAAAATACCATGGAAGACGCAAACGTTCCAGTTATTCCTGGATATCATGGACTTAAACAGGATATAACAACCTTAATCAAAGAAAGCAAAAAAATTGGATTTCCATTATTAGTAAAAGCCACTGCTGGTGGTGGTGGTAAAGGAATGAGAATTGTAAATTCTGAAGATAAACTCGAAGAATCTATAGAAAGTGCAAAAAGAGAATCAAAATCTGCATTTGGCAACGACTCAGTTTTTCTTGAAAAATACCTAGATAAACCCCGACATATAGAATTTCAAATTCTCGCAGATGAGCATGGAAATACGATCCATCTTTTTGAAAGAGAATGTTCTATTCAAAGAAGACATCAAAAAATAATCGAAGAATCTCCTTCACCAGTAATGACAAAAAAATTAAGAGAAGAAATGGGTAAAGCTGCTGTAACCGCAGCTGAAGCTATTGGATATACAAATGCAGGAACAATTGAATTTATGGTAGATGGAAATCTAAATTACTATTTTATGGAGATGAACACACGTTTACAAGTTGAACATCCAATTACTGAGATGACAACAGGTATTGATTTAGTTAAATGGCAGTTGAAAATCGCAAATGGCCAGAAACTAACTCTTAAACAAAATGATTTATCACAAAGAGGCCACGCAATAGAATGTAGAATTTATGCGGAAGATCCTTCAAATGGTTTTCTACCAAGTGTTGGATTATTAAAAAAAGTAGAACTACCCGAAGGGCCAAACATAAGAAACGACTCAGGTATTGAAACAAACATGGAAATAACTCCTTATTACGACCCTATGCTAGCAAAACTTGTTGTCAGTGCTGAAAATAGAGAAGAAAGCATCACAAAAATGATATGGGCCCTATCTCATTATGTGTTACTTGGGGTTACAACTAATATTTCTTTTCTTAAAACTGTTTTAGAGCACAAAGAATTTAAAAATGGAAAAATTACAACTCATTTTATTGACAATTACTTCAGTGAATCGACTGTTGAAAAAAAAGGATTACCTCTTGATGCAATTATAGCATTAGCAGTTTACGATTCCATTCATACAAGAAGAGAAGAAGTAGTTAGATTCAAAGAAGCAGATCCACATTCACCTTGGAAACAAGTTGGAAGATGGAGAATTGGTGTATAAAATGTTTATAAACTACGAACATGAAAATCATGTTTACAATGTTACAGTGGAACGCAGAGAAAACCAATTTTTTGTAGCATATAATAACAACGAATATACAGTAAATGCCAAAGAAATTAAACCCGGTCAACTTAAAATTAAACTAGGCGACAGAATAATAAAATGTGTAATATCTGAAGGTGAAGAAAGTAAATTTGTTTTTATAGATGGCAATATTTTCAAGGTCAAACGTACTGAACTTACTGGTCAAAAAAAGACCGAAAAAAAAGAAGGAGGCCTTAACTCTCCAATCTCAGGAACTGTTGTTAGTATAAAAACCAAGAAAGGCAACGCAATTAAGAAAGGAGATGTGATAATGGTAATCGAAGCAATGAAAATGGAATATTTAATACGAGCGCCTTATAACGGTATTGTAAAAAATATAAATTTTAAAGAAAAAGACCAAATAGAAATTGGTCAAAAAACTGCTGAGATTGAGACTGAGGAGACTTAATATGGATATTATTGAAACTATGATTGATACTTTTGGCAAGGAATACAAAGAAAACTATAGCCATTATGAAAAATTAGTCAAGGACTTAAAGGAACATATCACTATTGCTGCTAAAGGTGGTGGAGAAGAAAAGATCAAATTACATAAATCAAGAAAAAAGATGCTTGCAAGAGAACGAATCGATGCATTGCTTGATCCAGACACACCATTTATGGAATTCAACTCTCTAGCAGCATATAATATGTATGAAAATCGAGCACCAGCAGCAGGAATTGTAACTGGCATTGGTATTATTCATGGACGAGAGGTAGTAATTGTTGCAAATGATGCAACTGTTTCCGGTGGAACTTATTATCCAATAACTGTAAAGAAACACCTTCGCGCTCAAGAAATTGCAACAGAAAACAATCTTCCATGTATTTATTTAGTAGACTCTGGAGGAGCCTTCCTACCTTTGCAAGATGAGGTATTTCCAGATAGAGAACATTTTGGACGAATATTCTATAATCAAGCAAAGATGTCTTCACTTAAGATTCCACAAATAGCTGTTGTCATGGGTTCATGTACAGCCGGCGGAGCATACGTTCCAGCTATGTCAGATGAAACTGTAATTGTAAAAGGTACTGGTAGCATATTTTTAGGTGGTCCGCCACTTGTAAAAGCTGCAACCGGTGAAGAAGTAACAACCGAAGAGCTAGGGGGAGCAGATGTCCATTGCAAAGAAAGTGGAGTTTCTGACCACTACGCACTTGATGATCAAGAAGCAATAAAAATCACTCGAAATATTGTGGAAAATCTAAATAGACCTGAGAAAACCCATCTAGATATTAAAAAACCGGAAGAACCTGCTTATGAGATTAAAGAAATATATGGTGTAATACCTAAGGATTCCAGGAAACCTTTTGATGTAAAAGAAATTATTGCACGAATTGTAGATGGATCAAAATTTCATGAATTCAAAACATACTATGGAACAACACTAGTATGTGGATTTGCTAGAATTATGGGTTACCCTGTTGGAATCCTAGCAAACAATGGTGTCCTGTTTTCTGAATCAGCACTCAAAGGATCACATTTCATTGAAATATGCTGTCAACGAAAGGTGCCTTTAGTTTTTTTACAGAACATAACTGGTTTTATGGTTGGAAGAAAATACGAAGCAGGTGGTATAGCCAAAGACGGAGCGAAAATGGTATCTGCAGTAACTTGTGCAGAAGTTCCAAAATTTACTGTGATAATTGGTGGTTCGTTTGGAGCAGGAAATTATGGTATGTGTGGTAGGGCATACCAACCTCGACAGTTATGGATGTGGCCAAATGCAAGAATATCTGTTATGGGTGGCGAACAAGCGGCAAATGTACTTCTAACGGTTAAAAGAGATCAACTATGGCGAAAGGGTATTGAAATGACCAGAAAAGAAGAAAAGGAATTGACCGATCCAATTTTGAAAAAGTATGAGGTTGAAGGAAGTCCTTACTATAGCACAGCTAGAATATGGGATGACGGTGTAATAGACCCGGTAGATACAAGAATGGTGCTAGGACTTGGCATCTCAGCATCATTAAATGCTCCAATACCCGATTGGAGACCTGGTGTGTTTAGAATGTAATTTGTGGTTAAACAATGAAATATGATGTCATTGTTGTAGGAGCAGGTCCAGCTGGCTCAACAGCTGCAAAATGTCTTGCCGAGAAAGGAATAAAGGTTGCCCTTATTGACAAGAAAAAATTTCCAAGAGATAAACCATGTGGTGGTGGGCTTCCAACAAGAGTTTTAAAACGATTTCCATACACTGTAGATTTAATCGATTCCATTTCATATGGAAGTATTACTTACTCATCATCTCTAAGATACAAATTTAAAATAATGCGAGATAAACCATTAATTGCTACCATTCTTAGGAAACATTTTGATAATGGCTTAGTTAAAATCGCTCTTGCAAAGGGCGTAGATTTTCTTGAGAATAAAACAGTTAAAGATATTAAAATAGAAGATGGTAAAGCAGCTGTGATATTTGATGATGGAACACAGCTAGAATCGCATATAATAATTGGAGCAGATGGAGTTAGAAGCATAATTGCGGATAAGGCAAATCTAGCAAAAAAAACCGATGACATTTGTTTATGTATTCTAGAAGAGCAACAAATGTCAGAGAAGCAACTTGATAAATTATTCTCAGATAAAAGAGTTGTACATATATTCATAAAAACTCGTGGAATTTCAGGGTACGGGTGGGTATTTCCAAAAAAGAATTATCTGAATATAGGAATTGGAGAATTTGAAACAGGAAATAATGGAACAAAACCCAAAACAAATTTAAAAGAAGTATTTGATAAATATATTGAAATACTCAAAAATAAAAAAATATTGCCCAAGAATTTTACAATTAAAAATCTCCAAGGTGGCACCTTACCAATTTTCCCCCTTCAAAAAACATATTCAGATCGTATACTTCTTTGTGGGGATGCTGCAGGATTTATCAATCCAATTACTGGAGAGGGGATTTATTATGCAATGGTTTCTGGTGAAATAGCTGCAAATATTAGCGCAAAGGCATTGGAAAATGGTGATGCTAGTGAAAAAGTTTTATCAGAATATCAGAAAATATGGCAAAATGACTTTGGTAAGGATTTGAAAATCCTTGGAAAATTTAACAAACATTGGAAACAAGATACAGAAAAAATTGTTAGACGCTTAACCAAAGATAAAACACTTGCAAAATTAATAATAGGAGTTACTGGAGGTCAAATTAGTGTTTCTAGATATGAACTTTTACTATATATAAGATATATTTATGTCACAATAAAGGAATTTATCACAAGAGATAGAATAGATTAATATTACAACTTTTTGTAATTTTATATATTTTCAAATGCTTTTTTCATAGTTGAGATTTCTTTTTTATCTTGTTTAATCAAGATACTGAAAATTATAGTCAAAATAAATGAAAGAGGAACTCCTATAAATAAGGGATCAAGTAGATTGATTGTATAATCTGATACTAATGAAGATCCAATTATCTGTGATGATGTTTTTGCATAAATTAAAATATACCACAACATAGTAAATAAAAACCCTCCAAGAATACCAGCCCAAGCACCAGATCTGCTTGTTTTTTTCCAATATAACATAAGTGTATAAGGTCCCAGAAAGGTACATGCCATTAAGCCAAAGAAAAAAGATGTCATAATAGCTACTACATCAGGTGGATTCAAGGATATTATAAGCGTAGCAATAACAATTCCTAATGTCGCTATTCGTGTGATTTTGATTGATTTATCATGTGAACAGTCCTTCATTAATCCTTTTTCACAAACATCACGTCCAATAGAAGCTCCTGCAGTGTGGAACAACGCACTGGCAGTTGACATTGCTGCAGATAAAATAGCAAAAAGAAAGATAAATACAAACCATTCGGGAAAAAGCTTTGAGACAACAAGAGGTAATACTTTGTCTGGACTACCAGGAAATGTTAAACCGTTTTGAATCATCAACACATTGCAGAGTGGACCAATACTAAATGCTGTAAAGGTCATCAATAAGATAAAAATACCGCCATATGGAATGGCCAAACGTAATGCTTTTTCATTCCTTGCAGTGAGATATCGAGTAATTAATTGTGGTTGAGCAAGAACACCAATTCCTACTCCAAAAATCAGGGTTAACATTATCATAAAAGCAGGAGAAAAGGTTTCTGGCAAAGATGTCAATGTAGTAAAACCTTGAGGTACTGAAGTCCAGCCCATGTCGATTAACTCATTTGGTGTTAATGCTGCAGCTGCTTCATGTGCTGGAATAACTCCTCCAAGCATAACATAGATCCATATAGTAAGTATAATCATGCCAACAACCATTAGTATTCCTTGTATAGCATGTGTCCACATTACAGCATATAATCCACCAACAACAAGATAGATACCTACAACAATAGTAAATATAACCACACAAATCAAATATGGTATTCCAAAGGTAACCTGGAAAAGGGATGCAATTGCAAGAAACACAGCAGTTGTATAAGCGATCATAAAAACTGCTATTATGATACCTGATACTCCTTGTATACGTGTTGAGTTAAAACGGTTTCCTAATATCTCGGGAAGGGTTAATGCATTAAGTGAAATACCAATTTTTCTTGTACGAAAACCATAGAAAATAAAGGCTATTAAAATTCCCACGAATATATTTAGAAACGCAAGCCAAAGGATAGAATAACCATAAATTGATGCAATCCCTGAAAAACCAATCAAGGCTACTGCACTAATAAAAGTGGCACCATAAGAAAAAGCAATTACGAAAGGACCCATACTCCTTCCCGCGATAAAATAATCCTCCTTTGTTTTAGTTTTTCTAAAACCAAGATATCCTAAGAATCCAAAAACCAATGCAAAGATTGTCATAAAAAATGCAAAAAACACAACATCCATCTACTTCGCCTCCAGATCATTAGTTTTTTTTTAACTTATCTTTAGATGTTTTATTTTTTATTTTCTTTTTGTAGAATTCGTGATAGACTCCGTATAATATGCATAAAATTGCTGAAATAATAGTTCCTATCCAAGCAATAAACACATATATGTCCATGCCTAGTATTAAACCCATAATTTTGCCTCCACTCATAGATATTATGTTATTCTCGATTTCGGGGTATTAACAAATAATGTAATTTATATCTTTCTTAATTTTTTTCAAAATTATTATATTCAAAAAGTATATTCAACTATACCTCAGGGAGGCATTTAGAATGAAAGAGTTCTGGAATCCATCGATTGAAACAAAACCATTAAAAGAACTTAAAGAGCTACAATTAAAAAGATTAAAAAATATAATAAAATATGTTTACGATAAAAATGAATTTTATCATAAAAAATTAAAAATAGCAGGTATTCTTCCTCAAGATATTAAAACATTAGACGATTTGGAAAATATTCCGTTTTTGACAAAACTTGAGTTGAGAGAATATTATCCTTTTGGACTTCTTTGTAACTCACTTGATGACGTAGTAGAAGTTCATGCTTCTTCGGGAACTACTGGTAAACCTGTTGTTGGGCCATATACTAAGAATGATTTGGAATTATGGGGCGAGGTTATGGCAAGGTCATTATGGGCAAATGGATTAAGAAAAAACGATGTGTTACAAAACTCCTATGGATATGGATTGTTCACTGGCGCTCATGGTTTTGAAAAGGGTGCTCAAAAAATTGGTGCTATGGTAATAACAATTGGTTCAGGTAATACGAAAAGACAGGTGAATATCATGAAAGATTTCGGCTCAACTGCATTGGCATGTACGCCTTCTTATTCTATGTATATTGCGGAGGTAGCACAGGATATGGGTTTTGATCCAGGCAATGATTTCAAACTTAAAACTGGAATGTTTGGTGCAGAAGCATGGAGTGAAGAAATGAGAAAAAATATAGAAAAACGTTGGAAAATAACTGCTCATGAACATTATGGTTTAACAGAGATTATCGGTCCTGGGATTGTTTCTGAATGTTGTGAAAAAAAGTTGCACATCAATGCAGATCATTTTTTACCTGAAATAATTGAACCTAATACGGGTGAAACATTATCTCCTGGAGAAGAAGGTGAATTAGTTTTTACTACATTAACAAAAGAAGCTTTTCCAGCTATTAGATTTAGGACAAGGGATTTAGCTGTATATTATGAAGAAGAATGTGAATGCGGACGAAGACTTCCTATCCAATCACGCATTAGAGGCAGAAGCGACGATATGATGAAGGTAAAAGGTGTAATTGTCTTTCCGTCACAAATAGAATCAGCTTTGATGAAAGTTGCGGGTGTAAGCGACAATTATCATATCATAAAAACAAAGAAAGGCGAAATAACTTCAATATCAATAGAAATTGAACCAACTGAAAATCGATATAAAAAGGGACATCTTGATGATCTAGAAAAGAAAGTAGAGGATGAGATATATAGTATCTTAAATCTACATGTAGCTGTAAAGACAATTCCTCCAAAAACTATACCTCGAAGTGTTGGAAAAGCAACAAGAGTAATAGAAAGATAAAAAACAACTTATTTTAAATCATAGGTTGGATCAAAAACTAAGTTTTAATTGCTTTCATACCACCATAGAAAGCTTTCTTGTTTATCTCTTTATAGCGATCAGGGATGTTCTTAATTATAGATTCTAAAAGGACATCTGATTTAAATGGTAACACATCAACCGCAGCTAGAGAACCTAGCATCACAATATTCTTTGTAATAATTGAACCAGCTTTTTGTGCAATTTTAAGGGCATCGATTTTATACAACTTTGCCAAGGATTTTATCTCTTTAAAAACATCATCTAGATTAGGATATTTTTCTCCACTGACTGTAACGTTAAAAGGAACAACTGGATTAATATCAGTAATAACCTTTGTTTGTTTATTTGCAAATTCTATATATCTTAAAGCTTCGATAGGTTCTGTACTAATTATTGCATCAGCCGTTCCACGAGCTAGAAGTGCAGTTGACACTTTACCCATCCTTACAGTACATATTACAGATCCACCTCTTTGTGCCATACCATGAACCTCAGATACATAAACTTGAATATTCTGATTTACAGCTGCTTCACCAATAATTTTCGCAGCAGTAATTACACCTTGACCTCCTACTCCAGTAAGAACAATACTAACCTTTTCTTTCATCAGTTCTCCTCCAACCTTCTACTTATTGCCCTAGATGGGCAAATTTGTGTACAGATAGCACATCCATTACAGATGGATTCATCTATAAATACTCTACCATCCTCTTCGCTATAAAAAGCGGGGCATCCGAAACGTATTATGCATATCTTACAGTGAGTACATTTTTCTTGATCAATTTGATAATGTGCAATTTTACCTCCAGTTCTCCTTTTTTCTTGTAATTCTAAGAGGATACATGGGGCTTTACTGACTACTACAGAAGTACCCTTGAAATCTAATGCCCTTTTGAACACTTCTATTGTTTTTTTAATATTTCTTGGATTGATAATTTCAATATGTTCAACGCCTAAACCCTTAACAACATCCTCAACCTTGAGAATTTTAGCGGGTCTTCCCATGCCATCAATCTCTGTTCCTGGATGTGGTTGATGACCTGTCATTGCGGTGGTTCGATTATCAAGTACAGTTATTACACAGTTGTGATTGTGATGAACTGCATCTATGACTGCTGGTATTGCAGCATGGAAAAATGTTGAATCACCCATAAATGATATAATTTTTTGATTAGTTGCTATTGAAAATCCTGATGCCATACCAACATTAGAACCCATACAAAATACTACATCAGCTGCTTCTAAAGGTGGATCTCTACCAAGAGTATAACAGCCTATATCATTTGGGAATATTGTGTTTTTAGGTGAAGCTTTTTTAGCGGCATAATATGTTGCTCTATGAGGGCAGCCGGGACATAGAGCGGGTGGTCGAGTAGGGACTCTAATTTTTGGTTTTATTTGTTTAGGTTGAGGATTTTTAACCTTAAAAATATTAGATATTGCGTCTATTACAATATCTGGGTTATACTCATATAATCTAGAAAAATCCCCAGTTGATTTTCCATATATTTTTACATTGGACTCTGTATCATGTGCAATTGCCTTTAATTGATTTTCAAGTATCGGTTCTAATTCTTCAACAACAACTATGGTAATACATGATTTAATAAATTGTTCACACATTCTTTTTGGAAGAGGATGCGTCATTCCTAATTTTAGAATGTTGACATTTAATTTTAAGATATCAACCGCTTCTTTAACGTAGTTGAAAGAGACACCTGATGTGACAATTCCAATTTTACTAGGTTTCTTTGGGGATATGATTTCATTAAAAGGTGATTTTTCAGATAATTTTTCAGCTTTCTCTATTTTTTTTAAAAGAACTGGATGTTTTAATCTAGCTGTAGATGGAACACATGTAAACAACGGGTCTTTTTTAAAATGACCTTTTCTGTGAGGATGTTTCATTTTTCCAAGAATAATTGGACCTCTGACATGATTTAATCTTGTGGTAGTTCTTAGCAGAATAGGAAGTTTCAGCTCTTCAGATATTTCAAAGCCATATATGATCATTTGTTTAGCTTCTTGAGGTGTTGTTGGTTCTAACATTGGTATATTACCAAAAAGAGCATAGTAACGATTATCTTGTTCATTTTGAGATGAATGACAGTATGGGTCATCTGCTGAGACAATTATATGTCCTCCATTACATCCTATATAAAGGTAAGTCATTAATGCATCGCTTGCAACATTAAGTCCAACATGTTTCATACATGTTAGAGATCTTAATCCTGAAAGGGATGCTGCTGCACAAATTTCTAAAGCAACTTTTTCATTAGTGGAATATTCAAAATAAAAGCCAGGGTCTTTTCCCTGCTTAGTTGCATTTATCGCGATCTTAGAATATGTATCAGCTATTTCCGAGGATGGCGTGCCTGGATAAGTGGTTATAACATCTACGCCAGCTTCAAGACCTCCTCTGGTGATTGCTTCATTTCCCAGTAATAAAATTGTTTTACCTACGTTATTTTCGGTTAAAATCATTATATACACCTTAGATAAACAGATTATTATCCCTAATTTTAGTAATCTATTTGGAGGGAATATGGGTAAAATTAAATAGAATATAAATCTACCTGATTATTTTTGTATGAAAATAATATTATTTGATAAAATGGAATATAAATTATCAATTTTATTAAGTATCTAATTATTTATTTCTAATTTCTAATAAAATCAAATATTTTAATAAGAAAAATAGGATTATAAAGGATACATGTATTATTAAGTGAAATAAAATGAAAATCAAGATAAAACTCCTAAAACCATTTTCAGATGCTGTGGGAAAAAGTGAGTTTGATTTTGAATTTATTGGTATAACACTTGGTAATCTCCTAAAAGAATTAACAAATAAATACCCCAATCTTAGAGGTGAATTTTACACAGAATCTGATGAATTGACAGATTATTTATGTATTTTTGTAAACGATAAACCGATTTCTGCTTTAAATGGAATAGAAACTAAATTAAAAGATAATGACGAGCTTCTATTTTTTGTTCCAATTAGCGGAGGATAATATATTTATTTGTATTATATAAAATTTTAATCTTTATTTCAAAGAGAATCAATTAAACCTCTTTCGTATAGTATTGTTGCATCTAATATTTCACCTTCTGCAAATGATAAAAAATCAAGTGTATGATTTAGTGTCTCTAATAATTCAGATTTATCTTTAGGTAGGATTCCGTAAATTCCTCTGTATATAATCGTATTATCTAACCAGATATAATTTGTGAAATGATCTGAAGCAAGTTCGCAATTATCAACTTTTAGATTCTCAACGAATATCTTGACTTCTTTTAACTTTTCTAAAGGTGATGTTGGTTTGTACTTACCAGATGTCATCATTTTTTCCAGAAGTGATCCATGTTGAACTATCAAAGTTCTAAGCCTTATGAAATCAGGGTTAACTTCATTACAAACTCTAGCAGATTCAATAGCATGTTCTTCAAATCTATCTTTTCCACCGGCGCCAATTAGAATGTAGAAAGAAAGTTCCAGTCCAGATGCTTTTGTCTCTTTTCCACCTGCGATAATTTCTTGAGGTGTGACACCTTTTTTCATAAATTCAAGGGTTGTTTTATCTCCAGATTCTAGTCCTACATGAACCCTAGTTAGACCTGCTTCTTTTAATTTCTTAAGACGTTTTGAACCTAAATTCATCAAGGTTTTAGCTCTTGCATAAGATGTTATGCGATCGATATCTGGAAAACGTAGTTTTATATGTTGAATAATCTCTGCGATATTTTTCATTACGAGACTGTCGGAATCAGCAATAAATACCGTTTTTGCATCCTTATAAATTGTAACTGCTTTATCTATATCATTTTTAACCTCTTCAACTGATCTAGGTTTGAATTTAAGTGTTTTATACATCGTGCAAAACAAGCATTTGTTCCAAGGACACCCTCGGGATGCACGAATTAAAGCAGAGGATGCTTCATTAGGTGGTCTATACGGTGGAAAGTCGTAATCTGATATATTGGAGTGCCACATATTAATTATATAGAGTAGGGCCCATCATTTTAATCTTTTGCTTCTAATGCAAATAATGCAGCACCTACAGCACCATTTAATTGAGGATAAAGTGGAGTTAGAATTTCTTTATCAATTGTTTTTGCCAAAATCTCTAAAATAATATCATTATATTTTATAACACCACCAGTAAGAACAACAGTATCTTCTATTGTACCTAATTCTATTACTCTTTTTACTACAGACTCAAAAGCACTTCGAACCATATCTTCCACCTTTTCTCCTTCTTTAATCCGTGTAAGAATTTCAGTTGATGCAAAAACCGTGCAAAAACTACTAAGAGATGTTTCTTTATCAGATTTTGATGCAAGTTTGTTCATTTCGTAAAGCGGTATGTTTAGTTTGTATGCAATTTCTTCAAGAAAAGAACCAGTTCCAGCGGCACATTTTCTATTCATCTTAAATCCTAAAATTTTTCCTTTTGAGTCAATCTTGATTATTTTTGTGTCCTGACCACCAATATCAATTATTGTGATTTTTTTTGGAAAATAATGAAAAGCTCCTTTAGCATGGGCACTAATTTCTGTTATTACACTATTTGCAAATGAGACATTTCTTCGTCCAAATCCAGTTGATGTAATGTGTTTAATATCATTTCTTGATATATTCGAAGAGGCAATCAATCCAGCAAAAGCATTATTAATTGATTTTTGAAGATCTGAACCAGTTCTTTCAATAAATGATGCAGCGATTTCTTTTTTTTCATCTATTAAAACTGATTTGATATATGAAGTACCAACATCAATACCTGCAAAGAATTTTTTTAGCATCTTTTCACCATTAGTTATTAGAGTAACTAAAAATGGAAATAATTAATTGTATTTCATTGTTAGCATTGTTTTTACATATAATTTTAAGGGAAAAAAACAAAAAAGGATAATAAATAACATATCTATTTAGATTTGCCATTTTAATTTACTCCAAGAATGCTGGGGGAGATCTAATCGCTGAGGAAAAATCCGTTAGAAAAAAGTTCCAAGCTACCAACGAAATGAAAAAAATTATGGCAGATTATTATTATGAACTTGATGCTGCTGTTAAGAGTAGTGATAAGAAGGTTGCATGGTGTTCTAGTGTTGGACCAGCTGAGATTTTAAGAAGCCTAGGTTTTTTCGTATATTTTCCAGAAAACCACAGTGCTATGCTAGGTTCTAGTAGAATGGCAACTGATTTAATACCTTATGCAAATGCAGTGGGTTATTCTCCCGAGGTTTGCTCATATTTGACCTCTGATATTGGTGCTTATATAAAGAAAATAACACCACTTTCAAAGATTTATCAAGGTATTGATAGCATCCCTAAACCTGATGTGTTAGTTTTTAATACAAATCAATGCAGAGACGTTCGAGATTGGATGAAATGGTATGCGAAAATTTTCAAAGCTCCTTTAATTGGAATCTATACACATAGAAACATAAACGATGTCACAGATGTTCATGTTGAATCTATTGCTCAACAAATGGAAGGTTTAATTGAGCCATTGGAAAGGATTTCTGGAAATAAATTTAATAAAAAAGAATTAAAAAAAGTTTTGTCATTGTCCCGAGAATGTTCAAATCTTTGGAAAAAAGTATTAGAAACAGCATCCAATATTCCTTCTCCTTTAACTTTTTTTGATGGTACTATTCAAATGGGACCAGCTGTAGTTTTGAGAGGTACGCAAAAAGCTGTTGATTATTATAAGATATTATTGAAAGAATTAAAGGAAAGAATCAAGAATAATGAAGCAGCGGTTGAAGGTGAACGCTTTCGGCTTTATTGGGATGGTATGCCTATTTGGGGTAGATTAAGGGTTCACTCTGAGTTATTTAGTAGTTTAATGGCATGTGTTGTTGCTTCTACTTATTGCAACAGTTGGATTTTTACAGGTTTTGATTCTTCAGATCCATTTAAAAGTATGGCAAGAGCTTATACAGAATTGTTCATAGTTCGAGCAGATGAAGCCAAAGAGAAATATTTAAAGAAGATGATTGATTTTTTTAAAATTGATGGTATGATATATCATGATTCTAAAACTTGTCATTATAATACTAATAGTCTTTATGGTATGCCCCAGCGTCTTGAGGAAACTACAGGTGTGCCAAGTGTTGTGATAAATGGTGATATAAACGATTTGAGATGTCTCTCTGACGAACAATTTAAAACAAATATTGAAGCTTTTGTTGAGCAACTTGGATGGAAAAATAAGTGAGATTTAAAATTTAGGAGGAAAAAAATGGCTTGTTGGTTAAACCTCGCGCAAATGGTTAAAATGAATGCAAAGAAGTTTTCAAAAACCATTGCATTGAAAGATAAACAAAGAAGTTACACATATCCAGAGTTAAATAAGCGGATTAATAAACTGTCTCATAGTCTTTTATCACTTGGATTGAAGAAAGGAGATAAGTTTGCGGTTTTGTTAGAAAACAGTATTGAAATTGTAGAAGCTTATCTTGCGGCTGCAAAAACAGGACTTATTATTGTACCTGTTCACTTTCGTTTTGTTGGAAAAGAAATAATCAATATCATGGAAAATTCAGATGCTAAAGCATTAATTGTACATGAGGAATTTTCACCTATAATTGATTCAATTAAGAAAGATCTAACAAATGTAGCATCGGATAAATATATTATTGTTGGGAAGAAGACAAAAGGATACAAAGAATATGAGGAATTTATTAAATATTCTCCAGAAGATGAACCTGAAATTAATATTGAGTGTAATGAACCATGGATAATACTTTATACATCTGGCACAACTGGTAAACCCAAAGGTGTCGTCCGATCTCATGAGTCATATACTGCCTTTTTTTTAATTAACGCAGTGGACTTTGGATTTAATGAGCATGATATATGTCTCAATGTTATGCCATTGTATCACGTTAATTCCACTTTCTACACGTTTCTTTTTTTATATTTAGGCGGTACTGCATATATTCATCCTGCTCGTCATTTTAGGGCAGATGAAATATTAGAAATTATCGAAATAGAGAAGATTACCTATATTTCCCTTATTCCCACTCATTATAATCTTATATTAAATGCATCAGAAGATGCTAAAAAACGCAATGTAAGCTCGATTCGAAAATTACTTTGTTCTTCAGCCCCTGTTACTAAAAAGATGAAAAAAGAAATTATGAAGTTCTTTCCAGGTGTAGAGCTGTATGAAGCCTATGGTTCAACTGAGGCTGGTTTAGTTACACTTCTAAAACCTGAAGATCAGATGCGAAAACTCGGTTCTATAGGTTATGAGGCAGTAGGTACAGATCTTATTAAATTGTTAGATGAAGAAGGAAATGAAGTTGATGTCAATGAGGTAGGTGAATTATTTTCACGTGGACCAATGATGTTTGAAGAATATTATAAGATGCCCGAAAAGACAAAGTTTTCATTCAAGGGCGAATGGTTCAGTGCTGGAGATATGGCTAAGCGAGATAAAGATGGATTTTATTATATTGTAGATAGAAAAGATAACATGATTATTACTGGTGGTGAACATGTTTATCCAAGTGAGGTTCAGGAGATTATATGTTCTCATCCAAATGTATTTGATGTAGCTGTTATCGGCTTGCCTCATGAGAAATGGGGTGAACAAGTTACTGCTGTTATTATACCAAAGGACAATTCAAAATTAGATGATAAAATGATTATTGACTATTGCCGAGATAAAATGGCAGGCTATAAACGTCCAAAGCGCGTCATATTCATAAAACAGGAAGAAATGCCTCGTACTGCGACTGGAAAAATACTTCATCGTATTTTAAGGGAAAGATATAATTCTCAGGAGGCATAATATTGGATAAATATAAATTTGGAATAATTGGAGTTGGCCCTGTCGGAGGGATTATGGCAGCACATCTTGAACATGCAGGTCATAACGTTACGTTAATTGACGTACTTAAACCACATTTGGATGAAATTAAGAAAAATGGCTTATTTATTACAGGTTGTAAAGAATTAAATGCAAAATTTCCAAAAAAAAATATTTGCTATGGAATTAACGAAATAAGCGGAAAAGATATCGATACTATATTTATCTCGGTTAAAGCCTCTATTCTTCAACAGATTCTACCATTATTGACCACGGTCATTAAACCTGGTACAACCATTATAAGCTTACAAAATGGGCTTGATAATGAAGACTTAATAGCAGAAGTTTTTGGAAAACAAAATACACTAAGAATTGTTGTAAACTATGCGGGAAATCTTATTGAAAATGGTAGGGTTAGAATGTCTTTCTTTAATCCTCCAAATTATATTGGTACGATCGATCAACGTGCAGAGAAAAAAGCCAAAGAATTAGCAGAATTGATAACAAAAATAGATCTTGAAACTACTTTTACTAAAGATATTAAAAAATATGAATGGGAAAAGATTATACTTAATGCAGCTTTAAGCCCCGTCTGTGCATTAACCCGAAGAACAATGAAACAAATGATGGAATTCAAACACACCCGAGATCTAACAAAAGCTATTTTACGGGAAGCTATAGAAGTTGCTAATGCAAATGGAATCCAATTTAAGTCAAATTTTTTAAAATTCTGCATGAGCTATCTTGACAATGCAGGGCATCATCGCACTTCAATGCATGTAGACATTGAAAAAAGAAACCCAACTGAAATTGATTTTATTAATGATAAAATTGTAAAATATGGAGAAGCTAAAGGAATACCAACACCCTACAACTCCACAATAGTTTCACTTATTAAGGGAGCAGAACTTCCCGAATACATAGGCGCATAAAACAATTTAATTAAGGATTGGATCAAATTGCATTATGTAATTATTGGAAATGGTGGAGCAGGGGTTAGTGCTCTTAAAAATATTCGAGAAATAGACCATGAATCTAAAATTACTATACTTTCTCGTGAGAAATACCCCCCATATTCTCCTTGTTCTTTGCCCAATTTAATCTCTGGTGAGATTGAAAAAACTGTTATTTTTAGGTTTGATGATCAATTCTATAAACGTCATAAAGCAAAATTTTTGAAGAATTCTGAAGTTCTAAATATTAATTCCTATAGTAAAGAAATTATTCTTAAAAATGGAAAAAAAATCAAATATGATAAATTACTCATAGCTGCAGGAGCAACTCCTATTATTCCTAAAAAAATTAAAGGATTGCACCTTAAGGGAATACATATAATGGGTACATTAGATTCTACTATTGAAATTTTAAACCATATTAATCAAGGTGTTCAACATGCTGTGGTTGTAGGAGGGGGTTTTATGGGTGTTGAAACAGCTGTTAACCTCAGAAAACGTGGAATTACTGTAAGCGTTGTAGAAATGCTTTCTAATATTCTTTCAAGAATGCTTGATCCAGATATTAGTGAGAAAGTTGAGCAGATATTGATTGAGCATGGAATAAATTTGATCTTAAACGATACATTAAAAGAAATTAATGGTCAATTTTTAGTAAATAGTATCACCCTTGAAAAAAAGAAAATAAATTGTGATATGATTGTAATCGCCATTGGTGTTGCACCAAATATCGGTATAATTCAAAACTCTGGTATTAAAGTTAATAACGGGGTTATCGTGGATTCGACTATGCAAACAAATATTAAAGATATCTATGCTGCGGGTGACATTACAGAAGTATGGGAACAAATTAGCGGTAAAAAAGGATCTTTTGCAATATGGCCAAATGCTATAGAGCAGGGTAGAATCGCAGGATTGAACATGGCTGGTTGTCCTACAATATATAATGGTGCAGAAGTGATAAATGTTTTAAATGTTTTTAATACACCTGTTGTAGCTATAGGATCAACATTAAAAGACATTGGAAAATGTGAGGTTCTCTCTCGATTTACTCCATGTACTTCTAAGAAAATTCTTTTAGAAAATAATAGAATAATTGGTCTTCAATTTGTAGGTACTATTCGTAATTCAGGCGTTTTTTATAGTTTTATGAAAAATAATACTGATGTAATTGATATCAAATATAGATTGTTAGATGATAATTTTATAAACATTGTTCAGTGATTAAAAAAATAATTTTTTTGGCAAAGAAATTAAATTTATTGACAAATATTTTACCTGTTACAAATTTTGAGAAAAACAACAGTTAAATTTATATTTTATTATAATATTACAAATAATACATTAATTATGGAGGAAGAAAATGAATAAGAAAATAATTGGTATTTTAGTATGTATGCTGTTGATCACAACCGCTATACCTGCATTGGGAACAACAAATGATATAAAAGCAAGCGATGAAAACAATGCTTATTCTTCGCATGAGATTGAAGTAGAATGGGAGCGTTTATATGGTGGAGTTAATATAGAAGTTTTTCGTAATGTAAAACAGACAAATGATGGTGGTTACATTGCAGTAGGGGCATGGAACGCTACAAGAACCCCGACGGATTCTGGATCTCATTGTCTTGTTAAGGTTGATGCTAATGGTGATGAAGAGTGGAATGCGACAGCACTTCCTAACTCTAGTCTTTATCCTCGGTGTTATATTGTTGAACAAACAAGTGATGGAGGATATGTTACTGCTGGATGCAATGAAGATGGGACATGGGGATATAATCGGTGTATTTGGAAGGTCGATGAAGATGGAAATACTGAATGGCTAAAGGTTTATGATGATCCATTATATGGTTATCATATGTGTATCCAACAGACAAATGATGGGGGATATATTGTCACCGGCGAGATAGATATCAGTCCCCAGGATTGGGATGTTTTACTCATGAAAACAAATTCTACGGGTGCTGTTGAATGGCAAAAGATACACAGATTTGGTGAATATGGCGATAGTGCTCGTGTGGTGAGACAGACATCTGATGGTGGATATATTCTATGTGGAAGATCAGAAACAGGACCAGGTCTTTCATATTCAGATCTCCTTGTTATAAAAACAGATTCTAATGGAGATATAGAATGGGATAATACTTACGGGGGCAAAAAATGGGACTGGACTCAATCTAGTGACATATTATTCGCTGATGATGGTGGTTATTATTTCTTAGGTGAAACGGAATCATTTGGTGCAGGCTATCGAGATATATGGTTAATCAAAACCGATGCAGATGGGAATATGGAATGGAATAAAACATTTGGTGGAACAAAACAGGACATGTGTGGAGGTATGGATTTTACAGATGATGGTGGAATCATAATCACAGGGACATTAAATGCTTTTGATTCTATATTACCAAAGAGTGAAGGCTTGGTTATAAAAACTGATTTAGATGGTGTTGTAGAATGGGCCCAGATATTTGGGGACGAAGGTTATGATGAATTACAAAGTGTATGTTCAACAAGTGATGGAGGCTACATTGTTGCAGGTGATTTAGATTCTACAGAAACATCTGGTGCAGGATTAGTTGATGGCTGGTTAATTAAAATGAAGGCTTTTGAGAATAATCCTCCGGACAAACCAAATAAACCATCTGGTAAGAAAAAGATTATGCCTGGAGCAAAGTATACCTATAAAACTAGTACGTCTGACTCGGATGGTGACCAGGTATATTATCTTTGGGACTGGGGAGACAAAAACAAAAGTGATTGGCTTGGGCCTTATAATTCTTCAGAGGTTTGTGAAGCAGACTATTATTGGGAGAAAGATGGCACTTACTTTGTAAGTGTTATGGCAAAAGACTCATTTGGAGCTGATGGTGAGTGGACAGATACATTAAGAGTAACTACACCAAAAAATAAAGCATTCAATTTCAACTTTCCTTTAATGAATTGGCTATTTGAACGGTTTACAAATGTATTTCATTTACTTAGATACATAGTTGGAAAATAATCTCCCTTTCTTTTTATTTTTTAATTGCTAAAAACTGTGCAAAACAGTATTATTAATATTATTTTATAAAATAATTTTAACCTATGTTTGTCAATGAAAAGTAAGGAAATAAAATGAGAAAAACTTTGGTTGTAAAGGTTTTTAAACATATTGAAGTTACAAAAATGTAGGTTTATCGGAGGAGAAATAATGAAATGTATGGAATGCTCGTATCAGACAGATAATAAAGATCAAAAGTATTGTCCATATGATGGTTCTGAATTAGTAGAATCAAACGATATTACCAATGGCACTGAATCAATTGATTATGATGAAGAATCTGATGAATAGAACTGAATTCAATAATACTAGTTTAATCCGTAACTTTAGCTAATTTACCCCATAGGTTTAATCATTTTTACTTTTTAAGGGGAAAATAGCGTATTTTCGTAGCGAAAACTTTATTTAATATATTACTTATTTAAGTAATATGAAAGAGGAAATTCCTGCTTGGGTGTCAAAGCAAAAACGCAAGGGTACACAGGTAACAAGGATTGGTA
>SMTZ1_10002392_pt1 | contig 35839 bp, 32 predicted proteins | sample DeeMarSWOR136_30_FD_25667 | JGI IMG/M metagenome (IMG submission 25667)
CCCGCCGCTGAGACACCACCGTCGACTACGGGTATTATGCTTGTGCTTGTGCTTCCAACATCCACTATCACACAGGTCTTGACACACTGGGCGACCAGCCAGCCCGTAGCTGCCCAATTCGCCGCAGCCACACTCAGCGGTTCTGATCTGGCAGCATCCAGTGACAGCAGTTTTGTGTCTACGCCTAAAACGAAAACGGGCAAATCCGTAAAAACCTGAGCCGAACACGCTAGGACATGGTTGACGCCTTCACGCTTAGTTTGATACGCGTCAGACAACTCGGCAGTCATGGTTAAGCCAACGCCGTCAAGCCTCGCGCCAGCACTCATCCGTTCTTTCAGCTTTGAAAGAACCCTAGTGAGTTTCGCGGGGTTTTTCCAGACAGGAAAATATTCCATTGTAGTCCTAAGCTCTTTAACGCAGCCGTTTTCGGTGTGCAGCAAAGCTGCCTTTGTGTTGGCACCTCCGATGTCCCAGCCGATTACTGTTACCACGCTACTTGCCTCTGCTTATAGTGTTGATAACGTGCTTTTTAGCTTCACGGAACCTTGCTATGGCTTCTTTGAGTGTGGCAGCGTGAGCTGCGATTAGCGCCGCGGAGGTTCCGTTCTCTGCGAGTGCAAAGGGCGGAGCAACAATCTCGTTCATCCCGTAAATTTTTTGGAGAGCAATCGTCGTCGGGTTAGGCGTCTCAATTTTTGAGAAATAGGTGTAACCGCACCTTTGGAGGCGAGTTGGGAGTTTGCTTTTCAAGACAGCGTTTAAGATGGCTTGAGCGGGATTGAAGTTGACAACTCGCCTCAACCCTACATACGAAGTGGTTAGTCTCGGATTAACGTCCACAACCACAGTTTCATTTTCTTTTAGAACAAAATCGACGCCAATGTATCCCCTGAGGCCTGGAAAAGCTTTAATCAGTTTTCTAGCCACTTCAAAGGCTTCAGCTTGAAGCGGATTGTCAAAAGGAACCCATCCACCGCAATAACTTGACGGGGCTTCTGACGTTTCAAGCTTGACCTCTTGGCGGTTCAAGCTGATGGCTACAACGTCGTCGCCTGTAGAAAGCAAGCTGACACTTGCAGCAGCGCCAATGATCAAATCTTGAACCAAAAAATGTTCACTAGAAGACTCCCGCTTAATCTTATCCACAGCACCAGCCAATTGGTCTTCGTTTCTGACAACGCTTAAGCCGCAACAGCTCACGCCGTTCGACGGCTTAATTATCAGAGGGAAATTCAATCGGTCGCGAATAACTTTCTTGACCACATCCAAATCGTCAGTTTCGCTGAATAGTATCGTCTCAGGCAGAGGCAGCACTCGTCTTCTCATTAAGTTATAGAAAACAGCTTTGTCGGATACTTTCTTTATGACGTTGGCTGAACAGTTCAACGATTCTACGCCTGTCTGTTCTACAAGTTTCACAACAGAGCTTAACACGCCACCGGTTTCTGGCGCAATTACGTAAGCAACGTCAGCCTGCTCAGAAATTTTATGTAGGTTCGTCTCAGTCTCCTTTGAAGAAAAAACAGGCACTACGCAATCAGCGGCGATGAGAGGGTTTAGCCTTGCAATGCGTGAATCAAGCGTAGTGGTAACGTTGTGTCCAGCGGCTTTGAAATCCGAAATCACTGTTGCAAGCATGCCGAATCCTTCGCTTAAAACGCCGGCGGGGATTGCCTCGTCAACGAAGCCTCCTCCTGAAACATGCTCGTAAACAAGAAGCTTCAAGCTGGCTCATCACCAATCCACGATGGGAAAGATTTTACCTTAAAGCTTTTCTGTGCGCTTGACGATTTCAACGAGTTGTCGCACTTTTTTTGCGGTGATTTGACCACCAACTCTATCGTTTAGGGTGCAAGCAGCGCCTCTTACGCCCACGACATCAGCTCCTAAAACGTAAACCAATGGCAAATCCTCCTTACGCAGTGACCCAGCCAACGCTGCTTTTAAACCGTAATCGTGCGCTGTATCAACGAAGAGTTGAAGCTGAGCCTTTGTTAGAAAGGTGAAAAGGCTTTTTCCATCTTTAATAGCGGTATCTAGCATGGCTATATCCGCTTGGGCTTCATAGGCTATCTTGGGAATGAGCAAGGGGGCAATCGTGTCTATTCTCTCAGCGTCAGCATATCCTGAAGTAACCACTTTAATGGAGGGTTTGCAGTCTTTGGCTGCTTCAATGACATTCTGCATCAGGTGTACCGCTTCCTCAGGGGTTTTTAGTCCGTAAAGTCCAGCTTTGATGTAGTCAACGCCGGTTGTTGCCGCGCCTAAAGCAGCTAGCGACATGGAGCCAGGAAGGTTGGGCATTTCGCCTAATGTGCAGCTTACTTCAATTTTTTCGGGGGTGACCTGCCTTATCCGTTTTATCACCCATGGGAAATTTGCGCCTAGCGGGCCTTCCCTCGGGTTCTTAACATCAATGATGTCGGCGCCTCCAGCGACGGCTTCCAGAGCTTCTTTTTCATTCGTTGGGCTGATTAACAGTTTCAACGTAATCATATTGATGCGGAATCTCTACACCTTTAAAGTTTTTGTAACATAACCGCTCTGTGGACGCTGCCGTGCTCAAATCATACAGTAATGGGTAAACTTTACTATTGGTTAAGACATTGCAAATAAAGAGGCGAATGGATGAAAATAATACCTGTCCTTGACGTTCTCGGCGGAGTTGCAGTTCATGCTGTAAGAGGCAGAAGAAAAGAGTATCAGCCGCTAAAAAGTGTTCTATGCACGTCTACTAAACCAGCAGATGTGGCAACAGCGCTTAGGACGATTGGTTTTGGCGAGCTTTATTTGGCGGATTTAGACGCAATCGCTGGCGGGCGACCAAATTTTTCCTTGTTCAAAGAGGTCGCTGATAAGTCAGGGCTTGAGTTGATGATTGACGCTGGCGTAACTAGTATTGAAGCAGCGGAGGAGGTGTTGAAAAGTCACGTTCTAAAGGTTATTATCGGAACGGAAACTTTGCCAAGCATGAGTTTAGTTGTGGATGCAGTTGAAGCCTTCGGTAGTGAAAAGGTAGTAGTTAGCCTAGACACGATGGGTAACAGGGTCCTTAGCGGGTTTAGGCTTGACAGGCTGGCGGAACCATTGGAGTTTTTGCGCGAGTTAGATGAACGTGGGGTTTCTCAAATTATTGTGCTGGACTTGGCAAAGGTTGGCAGCAACGAAGGCGTTAATACGTCTTTTCTGCGTGAAGTGCTGAGGAATATTGAGGTTGAAGTGCTTGTGGGCGGAGGCGTTCGACATAATGAAGACCTGATGGAACTGAAGGACCTAGGCGTGTTTGGGGTCTTGGTGGCTACCGCCTTGCATTCGGGAAAAATCTCAGCTGAACGCCTGAAGCAGACGGGATTACTTTAGCTAATATCGTTTGTCGTTCTGCAATAGTGCTTTTGTTAAGCCATTCTAATGTCGGAAAAAAGCGAACCTTATAAATAGGTTGCGACCGAAGCTTGAAAAGAAGAAGCTTAAATGGTGTACGCTGCTGTATTAACGTCTTACCCTGAAAAATATTATAATTGCATTTGGGATGGGCTGTTACTGCAAATTTTGAGAGCAATATTGGCGTTTCTTCATGCTTGCCGAGTACGGCGCCTGCTTTTCCAGTTATAGAAAACATCCTTTTTTTCGTTTTGTGGGCTGCGAAGATCGGCGAAACGCAAAACTTTAACATTAAACAGTTAAAAACCAGCTTAATTCCGAGTGGAAAAGACGGTATAACTGTCAAAAATTAATTTTGATTCATTATTTCGGAGGGTAGATTTCGAAGCGAAGCGTATCCTGATTTAGCCAGACGCTCATTGCCATTGTGCTGAGTAGACAGAAGATATCAGCCCTTAAAAGCCAGAATAGGTATGTTAAGTATGTGTTAATGCTGGTTTGCGACTGAAAAATGCTTGCAGAGGGCTTTAAAAGTGTGTTTGGTTGATGCTTTCGTATACGGTTCGCTTGGAATAAAGCTTAAGCTGTTTAAGGTTTTTAAACTATTCTACAGAACAGCTGGTTTTTCCCACTTTCCTGTATATTTCTGTGGGCGCCGACAATGGTAATTGAACGCAACTTGCTAATTTCACTTCTGAAACTGACAAAAAACGGGTCTGTTTTAATTAAAGATGTCAATAGAGACTCCAAGATTTCCCTTGATATTATGAGAAAATTGCTTGAAAAGTTTCAAAAACAAGGTGTTCTTTATGTAAAAGGGAGTTTTGTTGAAGTGAAAAGTAATGGCCGATTGAGGCTCGCTGCTAAAGCAGCATCCTTGGGCGCAGACATCGAGCACATCAGCGATTTTCTCAATTGGCAAGAGTTTGAGGACATCGCAGCGCTGGCGTTGGAAAGCAACGGTTATACCGTAACAAAGAACTTGCGGTTCACGCATGCAGGGCGCAGATGGGAAATCGACGTGGTTGGCTGTAGAAAACCCTTAGTCTTGTGCGTGGACTGTAAACATTGGCAGCGCGCATTGAAGTCTTCTGCGTTAGGGCGGATTGTTGAGGCACAAGTAAAAAGGGCACAGGCATTGTCAGACACGTTACCTACCGTATCGTTGAAGATAGAGTGCGTGAAGTGGAATAAAGCAAAGTTTCTCCCTGTAATTCTGTCGCTTATTCCAAGCAGCTTCAAATTTTATGAGGATGTTCCTCTTGTTCCAGTGTTGCAGCTGCAGGATTTCTTGACGCAACTGCCTGCAAAAGTTGAGTCATTGACGTATTTCATAAAGGGTTTCAGTCATTTATGACATAATTTTAAGTATTGGCTTCTTGGCAAAGCGGACCGCAGGATAGAGGCTTAAAAGGAACATTCCAGCTAAAGCTGCTGAAAGCCATGTCGCTATCGCTAAAATCGTGAAGCTTGTCACGACAGGCTGAGCTATTAGAATCATAAGTGTGATTATTACTCCGAGAGAAATTCCAATGGCAAAACTCGAGAGCAGAACTATTAAGCTTTGGACAGCGAGAATGGTTACCACGGTTTTAGGCTTTGCGCCCATAGCCCGCAAAACCGCGAATTCTTGATGCTGTTCATCTATAGCCAGCACGAGATACGCTATCAAGCATAGGGTTGCGGCTACCAAGCTGAAAAGAGGCAGGAACATGACTACAGACCATATGGCGCCTAGAAAGCCAACATTCGCTTCTAGGGTCTCGTTGAGTTCAAAAACTGACAACTCCGAGTTCATCTCAGCCACACGTTCCTGCACCTGCAGTATAACGCTTGACCTGTCAACTCCATAGGCTAGCTGAAAAAGCACAATGTTGGGGTTGGAAACCATGGTTAAGTTTTCGAGTTTTTCCAGAGAAACAAACGTGACAAAGCCGTTGTTTATCGGGTCTAAACACAAGCCAACTACGTTGAAAGTGACGTTTTCCATTATGAAGCTCTGCGATAAGGGCATTTCAAACATGACTGCGGTTAATGAGTCTCCAATAACCGCTTCTGAAGAATTGGCGCCTCGTAAGAAACGCCCATCAATGAACCATGAAGATAGAACGTTGTCAGGCTCTAGGCCTACAATCAAAGAGTTTGTTTGTCGATGGTCGCCAACTGGTATTGTACCTTGAGTTTCAGGGTCGAACGTGAAGTTCATTAACTCCTGCAAGTGCCCTTCGCATACCAGGCGCTTCTCAAGGTTTGCTATGCTGCCAATGCTGGTCAATTGCTGAATGGTTGCATCAGGGATGGCGAATTTTGGGTTTAAATAGTTGAAATCAGTTTTTTCTTTCGCTCCCGAGAATTTTGACAACAATGCGAGGTATTGGTTTCCCATATCCTTATGCGCAATTAGGAGCACGTCTTGGCCTATGGCTTTTTCGACCCTTTCAGTGGTGGTATCGTTGGCGATTATGCTTCCTGTGATGGAAACGGATAGCAGGATAAATACAGTTGACAGAAAGATTACGATGCGGATGGTGGCGGATTGGTGCCTGAATAAGCTTCTTGCGGAGATACTCAGCGTTAATCTGGACTTTGACAGCGTTTTAAACTTGTTTTCCCCGCTTAAACCGAAATATTTGATAGGTGAAAGAGCGGCAATCGGCGAAATTCGGGCGGCGCTAAGCAGAGGTTTCACTCCAAATATCAAGCCGAAACCAAAGAAGGTGACAAAAACTAGTGGGGCATACCAGAAGTTAAGCGCTTTTTGATAGTTCTGGAAGGCGCCCGAATTGATGACTGCGTAATCTGTCATGTAGCCCAGCGCCACTCCCAGAATGCAACCTACGAAAAGCACAATCAAGAGTTCCGTCAAAAAGTATCCGAAGACCAGGCCGTTCGGGCATCCGGCCGCCTTGATGAGTCCAAAGTCTCTTGTTCGCTGAGACATCATCAGAAAAGTAATGAATGTAACTATCACCGCGCCCACCGCGAAAACCAAAATTCCTACAAACAACAAAAACTTCGAGAAAATAACCGAGTAACCTATGGTTAACGTTTTCTCAGCCGCTAATGTTATCCCAAAACCTATCTGGTCGGCAAAAAGAAGCAGGAAAAGCGTGGAGGCAACACAAGCAGTCAGGCTGATTAAAACTAAGCTTGTTTGCATTTTTCTGCGCCAAAGATCATTTACGGGAAAAAAGGTTTCACTCATTTTTCGGTCGCCAGCCTTCCATCTTCCAAGCAAAACGTCCGGTCGGCAAGCTGCTTCAGTTCAGGGTCATGAGTCGCAACGATAACGGTTTTGCCATTAGCCTTCAATATTTGCAGTACTTGCTTTATTTTCTGCACATTCTTTGCATCCAGATTTCCCGTTGGCTCATCAGCAAGAATAAGCATGGGGTCGTTCGCCAAGGCGCGGGCAAACGCTACGCGCTGCTGTTCGCCCCCACTCAGCTGGGATGGAAAATGATTTGCCCTATACTGCAAACCCACCGTCTCCAGCAATTTTACGACGCGCGTCTCTATTTCCGCCTCGGGTTTTCTGACCCATTCCATCGGAAATGCAACATTTTCCGCTACCGTTAAAGTTGAAACCAAGTTGTAGGATTGGAAAACGAAACCCACATGGCTGCAGCGAAATTCAGCTAGAAAATCCTCATCTTGAACAGTCAAGTCTTCACCTAAAACAAAAACTTTTCCGCGTGTAGGCTTATCAATTCCGCTGATAAGATTAAGCAACGTGGTTTTTCCAGAACCTGACGGACCACATAACGTTACAAACTCGCCCTTCGCAACTGTTAGCGTTATATCTTTTAGTACCTCTACTTCCGCTCTGTCTATAGAATAAGTTTTCGTTAAAAAATGCGTGGATACTACACAATCACCTGTTTTCATAGCAAAAGAAAATACGGTGCATTTTTATAATATGCTTTTAGGTGCGGTTCCTTACTATTTGCTTAATAGCCCTTCTCTATGGCAAAGTTACCCCTGTCCCGCTTCAGAATCCTGGCTTTTTCTGGGAGCTTGTCTTTCTCCCAGTCCTCCCAGCTGACTTCTTTGAAAAGCCATTTCTTGCCAAGGTGCGCCGCTATTATCGCATGCTTTTTCGTGTTGTCTCCAGGTATTAGCTCGTTGAGGAACCTGAAGAGCTTGTCAATCTGCTGCTTAGGAAAATACGCGTAGTAGCTAGCGTTCTTCACTTCAAAAGCATAAGTGTGTTCGCCTTTTCTAGCCATTAAGTCTGGTAGCGGACTCAAGCTCGGGTTGCTTACTGGAATCCGCACTGCGTTGTAACCGAGTTTCTGCAGCCGCTTCACTAGAACGGTCTCGCTGTAGAAACCTCTCTTGCGCCATCGGCGAAGTTTGATTCGGTCAACGGCTTTTGTCATTTGTTCCCTCTTTCAGCAGTTGCTTAATTAAGGTGTGGTTCACGAAATAAAAATTTGTTCTGTTTGCGACTAAAAATGTAAGTTCTGTTGATGCCTTTGTATACGCGTTTCTGCAGGCGATGCTGCTGGATTACTCTGGTGACGAAACAAAGTAAGCGTAATACATATACAACCAGAATCACAGAAAAGGAAAAATATAACATTAGCAAACTAAAAATATGGCTAATTTGGAGTATACTAACGACTGAAAAAGTATGTTCTCATGCAAAAGAACTCTGAAAACACCTTCTTTCCAAACCCACTGCGATTCAAAATCGGAGCTGGTGAGAACCAAACTCGTCACCTCAAAGCCCTGCGTATACAAAAGCATCGCCCAAACACAGTTCTAAACCCCTAATAGTCAGCTTTAACCGTCCAGACTTCTATCCTTTAGCCTAAGGCCAATACCAAACGCCCTATCTCATTTCGCTGTGGACTCCCAAAAAAGGATGTGGACGCTCAAGAAAAAAACTCTCTGCTATGAAACTTGCAGAGGCAGTTGATTGATCTAAAATCGAAGCAGTGTCGAAGAGAACTTGCTGCGGCTTCGTATGGAGATTTTCGACGGTCTTTATATGAGGTCACGATAAACTCCATGGGATAGCCTCAGAGCAAAGGCAAGAACTCTTAAAATGAGCTTATTTTGCTGTTTAAAGCTTTCTAGAGGTTTTTCAATTTTTCCTCAGATAGTTAAGAGACATGTGCTTTTTCGCTTTTCTTGGTTTCGATTATGTACAAGCCAGCAAGTTAGCCTTTATCCTAAAATAGGCTTGCTAGTAGGCGAATTTCTTTAAAGGGGGTCAACGAGTAAACGTAAACAATGGGGTAAAAACAGCAGGTTGCGTACAGTTTTCTGAATATTTCAAAATTAGCAATAAGCCCTTTAATTGATTTCAGCGCAGAGACTAATGGAACATGTGATGGAGGAGATAGCGTGTCGTTTGATCATTTTGGAGAAGGCGTAGAGACACTAACGCGAAGCGTGCAGGGGCGAACCGTGAAAGTGCGGTGGGACTGGGAAAAATTCAAAACCACCGAAGGGTTCCCCTTGGACGAAAGTATGATTAACTGGGTCATAGGTCAAGATCAAGCTTTAAACGAGGGCTTCCTGTGCTTAGATGAGTGGGTGCACAAGCTCAAATATTTAGATCAGACAGAGTGGTACTCGAGCTGGAGCAAATCAGACAAGCCCAAACCCTCAGCGAAAACAGCAATCAGCCCAGGACCCTACCTGCTGCTTTTAGGCGATCCTGGAACAGGCAAGTCCTTGCTTGGAAGAGCCTTATCCGAAAAACTAACTCAGGTTTACAAGGAGAACGGAATAAAACTGTTTGACGTTCTATCTTGGAAAAACCCTGTTCTTCCTAGTCAACCACGTGTATCAATTCACAAAGTTGGTGAAGGAAAAAAAGTACTGCAAAAAGAGCAACGAAATGAACTGAAACGCAAGTTTGCCACCAAAGTAGGTCTCAAGGCAATACAGATTCTAATGCTCACATTAGGCGTATTCCTCCTGTCGCTAGGTTTATACTTTATGATTGACGCGTGGCAAGCATGGAATACCAATGGCGTGTCCATTGGGGGCACTTCCTGGCAGGAGTTGTACAGCAATAATTTTTCAGCATACTTTATTGATCGATTCATAAATCTAGTGCCCATAACATTCATTCCTGGAGGAAGCCTTATCTTTTTCTCCGTCTTCATCTGGTGGTTCACGCGTATAGGGGGACTAACCAATCTCCGCGGAGTAGGAGGCGCCCAACAATCAGATGTCCCAAAGCTTATCGTGGATAACGGTTCGGGAAACGTGCCTTTTGTAGACGCGACAGGGCACAGAAGCGCTCAGCTCTTCGGTTCCGTAGCTTGGGACCCGTTTCAAACTGGAGGCCTAGGAACACCTGAGCACCAGAGAGTTACTGCAGGTGATGTGCATGTAGCATCACTGGGAATACTGTATATTGATGAGATAAAGAACTTGGACCCCGAAGACGCGGTTACACTGTTAACGGTCCTCGAGGATGGGCAGCTGCCTATCACTTTGCGAAGCAAGTGGCATGGCGGCGGAACTTCAGCGATGGCTGTGTCAACTGAGCCCGTGCCGGCTATTACTTTTCTTGTGGGCGCTGGTAACTTTGACAGCATCGGACAAATTCATCCGGCTCTCATGGACCGCATTTACGGCTACGGCAAGGTCGTGCGTATGAATAATGATATGCCCAACACGCTGGAAAACAGGCGCAAATACGTTCAGTTTGTGGCACAGGAAGTCAAACGCTTTAACTTGATACCGTTTCGAAGAGATGCTTGCATGGAAATCGTTGAAGAGGGTAGAAGGAGAAGCAACAAACGGGATGCGCTTACCACTCGGTTTAGGCCTTTGATTTCCATAATTAAGACGGCTGCGACTTTAGCCATAAACGAGAAGTGTAAGGCGGTTGAACGCCGCCATGTCTTAGAAGCTTTGAATGAACATTGCAAAACAATCCAAAAGCAGTTGCTTGAGCATGAGATGAACGAAAGAGGCAAACTTTTGGAGATAAACCCTGAAGGCCTGAAGTTGGGACAGATTCACGGTTTGGCTGTGGTGCATGACCCGTTCAGCGGCGAGATGACTGGTAACGTTCTTGGCGTGAAAGCTCAGTTAGTTAGGAAAACTGAGCTTCCGAGAGACCATCCACTTAAAGGATACTACAAAGTGACTGGGGTCGCTAAGGGACAGAACTTTATTTCGGATAGCATCGCCAAAGTGCGAAGCGTTATCCTTCAAAAATACGGTGTTGACATCGCACAGGACTATTTAACGCACATCGATTTTGCCCAATCCTACGGAGTTGACGGCCCTTCTGCAGGTGTAACCATGACCATTCTTTTATGTTCCCTCATTGAAGGCAAACCAATACGGCAAGGTGTGGCAGTAACGGGCGAGATAAACTTGGGCGTAAGCGGCACTATCCAGATCACAGCGGTAGGTGGAGTCCACGAGAAAATTAAGGCTGCCGAAGCTTGGGGCTTCAAAAAAGTGGTAATTCCAAAGAAAAATTACCTGCATTCAGTTGACGCAAGAGACTATACAATTGATGTTGTTCCCGCATCAACGTTGGACGACTACTTAAAAGAGTGCCTTGTTGAACAGCAGTTTCTTAGAGTTCCTGCACGCAAGTACAAATAAAGTCCTCACCCCTCTTTCTAAAAGCCCTCTTCAAGTTTATCTCATCTCAATTCAGTAAGTTATTATATGATGAGCCTAACTATACTGTTTGAAAATAGGCGAGCGGCTCGTTGCAAAATTGTTGCTCAGTTACTTTGATTGCGTCAATATTACCGCTAGCGTTATTCGTCACCAGCGTTCACTACATCATTTCTTGCAGTAGCCTACATAAAAAGATAGACGAAGTTCCAAATTGGCAGCCACTTATCGTCATATACCGTTTCAATTTTTGAAGTTCAGCGGAATCGGAGGAAACACTTTTCAACAGTACCGTGAATAGTCAAAGCTGTGGATATCATGTCGGGCTTCAAAGTGTTTAACCAAAGTTATAGTTTCTCCACTGCGGGCGAAATAAATTTCGTGGATCTCACAGAACAGGTTCAGGAGGCAGTGTCCAAATCAGCCATTAAAAACGGCGTGGTTCACATTTTTGCGCCTCACGCAACAGGCATACTCGTCCTTACAGAAAACGACTATGCCTTACTTAACGACATAAAGACGTTCCTTGAGGATCTGGTTCCCAAACGTCGCGCCTATCAGCACCCTTCAAACGCCCACTCGCACCTGCGTTCCATGCTTTTGCCACCCGACAAGACTCTTCCGGTTATTGATGGACGCGTTGAGTTCGGAACTTGGCAATCTTTGCTTTTTATAGAAACAGACGTCTACCCTCGTAAAAGAAAAGTAATACTGCAAATCATGGGGAAAGAATAGTTCTTAACAATTGCTCCAGAGAACACAAAGGCATCTTGGTATTTTTTGATGCTGGGCACTAAATGTTATGGTTTCGCATTTCGTATTCAAAAAACCAGCACAAATCATGGAATTTGCTTTCTTCATTTTTAATTTCACACTTAGGCACACCCGTTTTTAACTGTATATTGTAAGATATCATTATTCGAAATCGTTTCGCAGCATATAAAAACATAATTTTGTGAAAAACTCCTTAAACAGAATGGTCATTAACGTTTGCCAGTAGATAGGTAATAGTTAAACGCGTTTCTTAGGCGTTCGTTATTTATGAAATTAGCTTGTGACACTTTTTTTTGTTAGGTTTTCCGTCGAGTTTTAGATATTTATAAACTTCGCTAGAGTTCGGAGTGACTACAAGCCTAAGGCAGCCTCTATTAGAAAAGAGATAAATTGGGTTCGTGAGAAGCTAATTATCCTCGTTCCGTGCGAATTCTCTTGTAGGGTCCTCGAGGTCTCATACGGGCTTTCTTTTTGGTTTCAATTTTTGACAAAGGCTTCTCTTCTAGTTGGTCAGCATTAAGGTCGTCAGTCATTGGAACCTCAATGGTATCTGGAAAATCTGTCAAAGTGCCTTGGTCAGCACCGCTTTCAACCATCTTGGCGATAGCCCTCGCTGAGTCGTCTGATTTAGCGTTTATACCACGTATGGCATCTAAAAGCAGCACCACTTCAAAGCCAAGTTCGCGGGCGTCAAGAACAGTATTTTTAACACAGTAGTCAGTTGCTAAACCACCCACAAAAACTCCTTTGACATCTTGGCTTTTCAGTTTGTCTGCAAGTTCAGTGTTGTCAAAACCTGAATATGCGTTTTCTCGTGGCTCCATGGCTTTCGATATGATTGTTGTTTCAGTTGGAAGTTTCAGATCCGGATGAAACTTGGCGCCCTCAGTGTCTTGGATGCAGTGAGGAGGCCATGGACCCCCTAGGGCTTTGAAGGATATGTGGTTTGAGGGGTGCCAATCTCTTGTAGCGAAGATGCGTGCATTGGCTTTCTTGAAGATTTTTATGTAATCATTAAGAACTGGGATCACTTGATCGCCGTTGGGAACAGGCAAAGCGCCACCTGGAAAGAAATCGTTTTGCACATCCACAATTATGAGCGCGTCTGTTTTCCCTACGCTGAAGTTCTTTTTCAAACAAACTTCACCTATAAACAATTTAGCCGAGTTCCACTCTGTTCGAAACTGTATTGGAATTATGGAAGGCGCAAAGGATAAATGTTTTCCAGAACCATAGTTTCGGTGCGAGCCGTATGGAAAAGTAATTAAGTTGTTGTTTGGATATTTTGTGCAGGTGAAAAAATGGCTGTCTTGGCTTACATATTGTTTAAAGTAAACTCAGGAACTGAAAGGGATGTTTGCCAAAAACTGGTCGATTTTGACGAGATCATACAGGCAGACATCATATTCGGCGAATACGACGTGTTGGCAAAAATTCAGACACAAGACTTAGGTGAGTTAGAGTCTTTTGTTTCGGAGAAAGTTAGAAACGTGCCAGATGTGCTGGTTACGTCTACGATGATTATTTCCAGAGAGTATAAAGGAAAAAATAATCGCCCGAAAACTAAGTAATGACCTCACAAGACAGATACTACGAAGTAACGCTTAAAACCTGATGGAGACGTGAAGTGCGAGTTTAAACTGTGTTTGGGCGATGTTTTTGTATACCGCGGGCATAAACAGTTGCAGGCTTGCTTCAAGGATACGCTTATCTTCCATACGGTAATACACTATTCAGGGCTAAACCATGCTAGCGAAAAAGAAAAACGCAGAGTTTATCACAAGCAGGGAAATGCGCGCCTTAGAAGTTAACGCTGAATATTACGGCATTTCTCTACTTCAACTAATGGAAAACGCTGGATATAATGTAACTCATGAAATTGTTTCACGTTTCTCTCGGGAACAAAAAATCACCATTTTCTGCGGTTTAGGCGGAAACGGAGGCGACGGGTTTGTGGTTGCTAGACACCTGCTTTCTCAAGGTTTTAAGGTGTCGGTGGTTCTCGCCGGAGATGCCCGAAGCATTCGTCATGACGCGGCAGTAAAGAATTGGCGCGCTCTTCAACCATTGCGTGGGAGAATTTCGATTCAGGAAGTCCGTGATAGCTCCGCCATACCCAATGTGGACGCACCGATAGTGGTGGACGCGTTGCTGGGAACTGGCACCAAAGGAAAACTTAAACCGCCAATAGCACAGGTTGTCGATTACATTAATGACTTGACTGCTTTCAAAATCGCTGTTGACGTACCCACTGGAATAGACTCGGATACTGGAGAAGTTTTAGGCACCGCGGTAAAAGCCAACGTCACAGTAACGTTTCATAAAGCCAAGAGAGGACTACACGCCGCCAAGAAGTACGTGGGCGAACTTGTCATAAAGGACATCGGGTTACCCCGTGAACTGGAGAAGTTTGCGGGTCCCGGCGACGTTTTTCTCACCAAGAAAACGCGTGCTGCAGGTGCGCATAAGGGCGATTTTGGGCGTTTGTTGGTTATAGGGGGTAGCGAGGTTTTCTCAGGTGCACCAGCCTTAGTTACGTTGGCTGCTTTGCGAACAGGCGTGGATATCGTTTATCTTGCAGCTCCCAAAAAAACCGCGAGTGCCGTGTCCTCTATGTCCGCTGATTTGATAACGTTGAAGCTTAAAGGTGAACATCTTACCGCTGGTAACGTGAACGCGTTGTTGACGTATTTGGAAAAGGTTGACGCCGTGGTCATGGGACCCGGCTTGGGCATGCACACTGAAACTCAAGAATTTGTCAAGATGTGCGTTTCAGCAATTGAAAGCGCGGGTAAGCCATTACTGCTTGACGCTGATGGGTTAAAATCCTTCGCCGAATTTAAGCGCCCGTTGAAAGTGCCGCTTGTTCTTACTCCGCACGCCAGTGAATACGCTATACTTAGTGGTGGAAAATTGTTAAGTAGACTTGAAGAAGCCGAGGTTGAGGTACAGAAGACAGCTGAAGAGCTCAACGCCGTCATCTTGTTGAAGGGAAAAGTGGACTTGGTGTGTGATGGGAAACGGGCTAAGCTGAATTTCACGGGAAATCCTGGCATGACAGTTGGGGGCACGGGTGACGTCCTTTCAGGCGTGGTTGGCGCTTTGTTGGCGCAGAAGGCAGAGCCTTTTGAGGCGGCTGTGGCGGGAGCTTTCGTTAATGGTGCAGCAGGAGACTTTGTTGCAGGCGAAAAAGGCTATCATTTGTTAGCCACTGACCTGCTTAAGTGGATTCCGCGTGTGTTGGATAACCCGATGAGTCACTTGAAGGTGAAAAATGCAAGTGGAAAAGTCGCCTAGGTTAACCATTTATCACGCGAACCAGTGTGACCCAAAACGCTGCACTGGCTTGAAGCTTAAACGTCACGGGCTTGCAAGAATAGTGACCAAAGCGAGATTTTTGCCGAGGCGAGCTGTAGTTCTTAATCCATTCTCGGACATAGCGTTTTCACCTGCAGACAGAGAGCGCGTCGAAAGCTTTGGCTTAGCTGCTTTGGATTGCAGCTGGGAACACGCCGAAAAAGTGCTGTTGAAGCAAGTAAGAGGAACATCGCGTTGCTTACCCATCTTGATTGCAGGGAACCCAGTGAACTTCGGCAAGGCGACAAAGCTCACTACGGTGGAAGCCTTGGCTGGAGCGTTATATATCTCGGGCTTTAAGCAGGAAGCGGTGGATTTGCTTTCGATTTTTAAATGGGGCCACACTTTTCTGGAGCTAAATAGCGCATTGCTTGAGAATTATGCTTCAGCAAGGGACAGCACGGAAATTGTAAAGATGCAGTGTAGCTTTGCTCGTGGGGCAAACGTGTCTTAGCGTGTTTGCGGTGTGTTTGGGTTATGTTTTTGTATACAGAATAATCTTTTCTGCTCATTTGCAAGAATGCTTTATTAGAGAACAATGAAAATGAAGTAATATGGCCTTCACGACAGAATTTTATCTCTTCTTGGGTTCCGTGGCGCTTATATCCTTGACAGGAGTCATGATGCCTGGACCGCTATTCGCGGTTACAATTGAAAAAGGGGTTAAGCGCAAAAACGCTGGTTTGCTGATTGCAGTAGGTCACGGGATAGTGGAGTTTCCATTAATGTTTCTCATCTATTATGGAATTGAGCAAATAGTCGCCACTGATATCTTGCAAACTGTGCAGATTAGTGTTGGGCTGATCGGGGGTTTGATGATGATGGCTATGGGTGTTCAAACGTTCAGAAACAGAAATAAAACAGTTGAGAAATTCGAAAGCCCAAAACACGAATCCTTAATTGCAGGGATTTGGACCACGGCCGCCAACGCTGGTTTCATCTTATGGTGGCTGACTATTGGCACTACACTAATAATTACCGCTAGAAGCTTTGGACTGCTACCATTCATGGTCTTTGCGGTGGTCCACTGGCTTTGTGATTTCTCGTGGTACACTGGTATATCCTTCGCAATTTTTAAGTCAAGGCAATTCTGGACTGCGCGAGTGCACCAAGCAATTTTCCTCTTCTGCTTCGCAATCTTGGTGTGTTTCGGGGTATGGTTTTTCAGTTCAGCATTGTTATCTGCAATTATCACGCTAATTTAGGAAGGTAAAAAATGCACAACGAGTTCAAGATTGGAAAAACAACCGTGCAACTGGTTAGAGGCGACATAACTGAAATGGAAACAGACGCTATAGTGAACGCTGCTAACTCCCGGCTTATGGGCGGCGGAGGAGTCGATGGAGCAATCCATCAGAGAGGCGGACCACAAATACTGAAGGAATGTAAAAAGATAAGGGCGACAGAATGGCCACAGGGACTTCCAACCGGAAAAGCCGTCATAACAGGGGCAGGGAACCTCAAAGCAAAACACGTTATTCATACAATAGGACCCATTTGGCGCGGAGGAAACCACTGCGAACCTGAACTTCTGGCGCGGGCTTACCAAAACTCTCTGAAGCTTGCCTTGGAAAAAGACCTTAAATCCATAGCATTTCCGTCAATAAGCACAGGCGCGTACGGCTACCCCATTGAAGACGCATGTCGCGTAGCCTTGGAAGCGGTGAAAGAGTTTCTGGAGAAAGAAGACTCGCTTGATAAAGTGGTTTTCGTGTTGTTTTCGGAGCATACGCTTAAAGCATACGTGGCTGAAGCAAAAGAAACGTTCTCCAAAAAACCGCACATTTAAAGCCCAATTTCTTGACAAGCGACGCATTTGCCGTTTATTATGATCCTAATAGTGGTTCATTGCAGAAAACTATACTGGGGTCAACTCCTATTAGCACAAAAAAGTCCAAAAACATGCAGAAATAGACCCCGTCGAGCCTATTATGGTCCTAACAGAATGTATGCAGAAAACTGGGGAGGGATCTATCCATCGGCGTTTCTCTTTCTTTGCTGCTTCGTTGGTTTGTGCCGTTCTTCGCATACCATTCCTGTGCATTGACCTTGGCCTTCTAGTTCGATTGTAGAGTGTTCTACATGATGTTTTATGAGTGTATCTTTAATGATTTGTTTGGTTTTTTGAGGTCGTTTTTCAAGGGTCTCATCGTCTACCACAACGTGCGCTGAGAAGACGTCTGTTTCCCCTTCCAAAGACCAGATGTGAATGTCATGCATGCCGAGTACGCCATCAACTGCTTTGATGTCTTGTTTGACTTCATCAATATTGATGTGCTTTGGAACTCCTTGGAGTAGGATGCCTATTGCTTCTTTAAGATTTTTGGCTACGTTGTAAAGAATGAACACTGTTAAAGCAACGGTGATTATTGGATCTATCAAATAAAACTTCCAGAAGTAGATAATTATGCCGCCAACAAGAATACCTATCCACCCTAGCATATCTTCCAGAAGGTGCCATGAAAGAACCTTCTCGTTTAGGCTCTCACCCCTCTTCAGCAGAAAGAAACCTGCACCATTAAACGCTATGCCAATAACAGCTATAGCAACCATGCCAAAGGCGTTCACCGGTTCAGGACTAAAGAACCTAGGTATGGCTTCGAAAATTATCACGATTGAGCCGCCGACTAGAACGGCTGCGGAGAAAAGCGCGGAAAAAAGCGAAAGCCTTTGATACCCAAATGTGTATCTTGCGTCAGGCGCCCTTTTAGCTCCTCGCTCAAAAAGCCACGATACGAGTAAGGCTATGCTATCGCCGAAATCATGTAACGCGTCAGAAAGTATCGCTAAACTATTAGTCCACAAACCGCCAATAATCTCTACTACAGTGAAGGTGAAATTCACGAAAGCAGCGAACCGAACACGCTCTTCCCTTTCACGCTTCTTTTCGCGACTCATGCTACCTCATCATCTCTAAAGCCGATATGCACTATTAAGATAATATCCATAGAAATCAAAAAATACAAATGAATGTCTGCGGACCCAACTTGTTTTTGCTTGTTCAGCTCCGTGAAACACAACCTGTTACGATGTACTATTCTCTCATAGAGTTTTCATTAGGCAGAAACTGCTTGTACACTGGATGACCTTTAAACCGGAGTGTCGTCTCAGACCTTTCCACTGTGCCGCTTGGCAACCGCATACATATTGAATGCACAACCGCTCCGTCAGAAATAAAACGCACTCCATCTAAAAGCTCGCCTTTCGTGACACCTGAAGCAGCGAAAACAAGTTCATTGCCCTTCGCCAACTGGTCCTGAGTGTACGTTTTATCCACGTCAACGCCCACCAACTTCAGCCGCTCCATCCGTTGCGCATCATCCTTTTTGTCTCGCCAGACTTTGACAAGCATCGTTCCACCTAGGCATTTCACGGCTGTGGCAGCGATGGTGGCTTCAGGACCTGCGCCAGCGCCTACAAGTAGGTCAACGCCTGAGTCGGGTATGCATGAGACTACTGCGGCTGCGATGTCGCCATCTGGGATGAGTATGATACGAACCCCGAGTTTTCTGAGGATCTTAAGCATTTCCATATGCCTTTCGCGTTCCAACATTATCGCCGTAAAGTTCTCCAGTTGGAGATTTTTTTCTCGGGCTACCGTGCGAACTATTTTTTCGAGAGGCATGTCTATGGATATTTTGCTAAGGGATTGGCAGTCTGCGGCAAGTTTCAGGTAATATCCGTCGTCAGGAAGCACTTGGAAGCATCTTGCTGGTGCGCACGCGAGCGCGCTGATGGCATCTTTTCTGCCTTTACTGGCTGCGGTGGTTCCGTCTACTGGGTCTATGACAAATTCGAGTTTGGGTCCTCTGATCTTTTGGTCCTTCGCAGCAGATAACTTCGCCGGCCAGGTCGGTTTGGGCTAGTACCGCTCTTGAGAATTCTACTGCTTTTGCGTCTATAAGATCACAGTTACCTTGCCCGATGTGCAGTGCGGAACCGATTGCTCCTGCAATTGTGATTCGGGTCAGTGAGGGTGCTAAAGCTCTTAGAGTAACCATGAATTTGTTTCTCCACATTTTGTTGTGTAACTAATTGTTTTTGAGTAATTTAAAATGTGTGGATGTCCAAGAAGTTGAATTCTGAAAGATTAGATTTGTGTTGGGCTTGGTTAAGTTGTGCCAAGCCAATTTCCCACTTGTTGTCCGAACTGTACTAGGATTGCAAAGATTACAAGTCTCGGTATGAAGCTGAGTATTAGGAAGGTGGTTATGCGGGTTTTGAGGAATCCGCAGATGAATGCAAGCAGTTCTACGGGTAGGACTGGAATTAAGCCAAATATTATGTAGATTATCCAGCCATATTTGTTCCAATAGCGCGTCATTTCTTCGAGGTGTTCTGGGGAGACTCGTTTTTGGACGTAAGGTCTTCCAAGACGATATGCTAAGACATAGTTGATTGTCATGCCTATGGTGAAGCCGAGGGTGGTGGTGAACACGAGTAGTACGGGGTTGATGCCAAAGAGTGCTGCAGCCACGACTAATGCTGGGCTTCCTAAGGGCACTATTGTCCCCGCTACGATGGTGACGAAAAAGATTCCGAGGAGTCCGTAGTTTAAAAAAAATCCACCTATATCAGAGAACATCTGGGTTCCTGCAACGTCGAAGAATTTCAGGAGCCCAATTACGATTAATCCTGCTATGGTTGCAATCAGGCCAAGTTTTATTGAAGAGCGCATCCAGGAAGCCTTAAAAACGCTTATGGTGTTTTCATTTGCTTCTTGGTTTTGTTCGGGCATAGCAACCACTAGTAAGAATAGACGAATGTTTGGTCTTTATAAAAAGGCTTTGTGAAATTTTAAACGCTGTTAATGTTTAAACTTTGCTTTTAATCTTATTCAGTCTCTGTGATGCCTGGGTTTCGACTAGCTGCGTTTTTTATGCCGTGTTGAAGTAGGTCTTGTAGTGTTTTGTGACATTTGCTGCATTCGAGCATCGAGCTTCCGCATGAGGGGCAAAAAACTTCTTTTTCAAGCAGTTTTTTAAGAAGCTCGGTGAGCAAAATTTTGTTTTGTTCTGCGCGTGCATTGTTTAGTATTCCGGCTTTGTCAGCTACTGCACCTGCTTTCCTGTATGTTGGTTCTGGTTCTTTTTCGAGCGCTACTACTTTGTGGTAGACTTTAGCGATGCTGGCTTTTCCTTCTCGCAGTTTCTGTTTTTCTTCTTCACTGGCTTTTTCCAGAATTTTTTTGCCTCTTTCGAAGGTTCGGGTTGAAACACCAACCTTTTTGGCGACTTCTGCGGTTGCTTTGGTTTTCTTGAATTTGGGCTTAGCGTCATTTGGCGCTAAACCCAATTGCACGTTTCGTCCCATTTTTCCTCCTTGCGCTTGTCTTTTTTTGGCTAATGCTTTTTCGATTTCCAACAGTGGCACCGCTAATTCTACGAGCTGAAACTTATTCAAGTGTCGTCGTCTCAGGTTTGCTTCTATGACGAATTTTTTTTCGATTAGTCTATCCTCGAATTTGCGTACCTCAAAATCTGGCTCAATGCCGAGTTCTATGCAGGCTTTGAAGCGGTGGTGACCATCTAGAACTTCCAAGTTTTCGTTGGCGACGATGGGGTAATGCTGTCCTTCCGCTTGTATGGAGGCTTTGAGTTCGGCGAATTCTTCATCAGACATTTTAGGAAGCAGCTTTTTATATTCGGGATTTACACGCAAACTCATAGGGTTGCCTCGGTTTTGCATACTCTACTTTTGGGCTGTCCAATTATTTAAAGCGAAGCTTGAAAAGGCTTTGATTGTTGTTTTATTTAACCTATATAGCCCCTCAATGTGCCAGCTGTTTTTTCTTTGAACTCGTTAATCCCTCTGACGGGTAGATGCCAGGATGATGACAAAGATCACTCACCATTGCTGTTATGGGTAGTTGTTTTTCGATATAGTTTTTGTCATCGCTACCCGCCAGCAAGTGCGTTAAAAGGCAACGCTCATTTTCGTTAGAGGTACCTTTGAACCAAGAAGAAGTGACTTCAGATGGTTGAAGAGCACCCTAGAATCACTCGGGAGAAAAAAACAATGAGGCAATGGTTCATATTTGCTGCAAGAGCAAACATGAAACCCCCGGAGAACTTTGTTCGGAATGCGCTAAGCTTTTTGAGTACTCCAAAATGCAGCTGGAAAAGTGTCCTTTTCAGAAGAAAAAAAAAGCACCTGTAGTAAGTGTTTAGTGCATTGCTACAAGCCTGAAAATAGAGACAAAGTGAAAAAGGTTATGCGATACGCAGGTTCACACATGCTCTTGCATCACCCGCTTCTCGCGATGCACCACGTTACAGACGGACGGAAAAAACCAGAAAAAATAATCAAAAAAGCTCGCTAACACTCCGCAATCCTGTTGCATCCGATTACTCTCGTAGAAAACATAAAAACCTAAATACTGCGATTGAGTCCAATGTTTCATTATGGTCAAGAAAGGATTTCGCAAGATCATATTCATCGCCATCGTAACAGCCATAATCATTATTCTAGCTTTCGTAATCCTCACTAATCTAGGTTCGCAGGGCTTAGTTGCGGCGCCAGGAGTTAGAAAAGGCGATGAATTCACTTACGATCTTAAAGGTTTTTGGAGTTCCACAGACCCGAACGCTATAATACCAGAAAATCTTCAGCAAATAAACATGACAGATTGGTTCAAAGTAACGGTAACAGACGTAACCAGCGCCGACGTTACAATCGATACTATTTGGCGGTTCAGCAACGGAACCGAAATTACAGGAACCGGCAACATAAACGTAGAAACAGGAATACACTACCCTACAAACGGTTTCTGGGGGATCTACGCCAGTAACCTTAAAGCTAATGACTTCGCCCGCCCCACAGGACCCGACCGCTCCACAATAAACCAGACATCAACCAGAAACTACATCAGCGGCACAAGAGAAACAAACCGCATATCGCTAGAACTCAAATATTACGACGCCAACGACCCCACCTATACTACTACCTGGACCGAATACATGAACACTCACTTCGATAAACAAACGGGAGTCCTCGTTGAATTACGCGACACATCGGTATATACCAATCCAGACCAGACTATAACACTTTTATGGACAATCACAAACACAAACCGCTGGATAGTCTAATAACCACGCCATCCATCCTTGTTATCCAATTCAACAGCACTTCTCAAAAGGAAGGTCCTACAAATGCTGGGAACATCTAAGATGCGGAATTAGATTTCTGCTTTCTTCAAAAACTCCCTTGCGTTCTTAAGAGCAAACCGATAGAAAATCACGGTTAGAATCAATGCAGTGAAAGCGCTCAAAGCTGTTGCTATGTATGGGTTCAGAAAAGGCAGTTTGCCCAAGCTTGGCATAAGGGATGAGAGCGTGGATGACAATACATAGGGGACAAACGGCGCTAGTATGCCTGCACCCACCGCGGAACACGCAAAAAAGTTGAGAATAGCAGTTGATTGTCGGATCATTCTGGGTCGAGGTGTCTCAGTGAAGTCAGAACCGCTTATTCCGTTTGACAGCGAAAGCGCACCCAAAGCACAAAGAAGAAAGATCCCCTCAACCGAAGCTATGATGACGACGTTGGCTGGGGGATGGTAAATTACCGATCCAACGGCTCCCGTGATGGCTAAGACTATAAGCGAGAACAGGACGATGAAGAAAAATTTGCTCTTCACCAAACTCCGGGCCGAAATCGGAGAGGAAAAAAGCCTCCAAACCGACTGCCCCTCTTCACCTAACATGAAGTTTCCCAAGCTCATTGCCATAATAGCTGCTGGAAAAAGAAAACTGTAAGCAGCCAAAAACGTGGATAACTGGAACGGGAAAGACGGACTCGTTGATCCAAACGTCTGAAAAAGCGGTATTATGACCATTATAATGGGAAAAATAAAGATAGCCATCAACTCCCGCCGACGCGTAAAAGCCTTTAAATCTTTTCTGATCAGTGCCGCTTCAAGCGAGGAGAATCCAAGCCTACCTAACACGCCAGTTTTAGGAGCGTAACCCCCTCGGGAAACAGTTATGGCTGGCGGCTCGTAAAGCCCAAACTGCTTGTTTAGCGAAGTAGCAAGAAAAAACAAGCCGGCAATGAATAGGATAGAAACAATCATGAAAGCCAATCCAATGAGCACCTCGCCGCTCATGAAAGAGTAAAACAAAGTCAAGCCAGGCCAAACGAAAGGAACAAACCACGCCACAGTCTGAACTGAAGCCACATTCTGGATGAACGTGACGATTCCTGACCCGTAGAACACGTAAAAATAAAGAATGTAGAAAACGAGGAAGAACACCAGCGACCCAGCGAACCTAACCCACACTGCGGCTCTGCCCGTGGACTTGTAAACCGCCCCGATAAATCGCACCTGCAATATCCGAAAAACTTCTGTTGTAGCGCTTGCCATAAAAGCAGCAGCAAAAACCGCAAGAGAAGTCGCCATGGCAGGAATAACCAAACCGCTAAACAGTGAAAACGCGATGATTGCCGTAGCTATTAACACTATTAACGCAAGCGGAAACCCGAATAGACTGGCAAAGATAGACGCCAAAGTGTGCTCTTGCCAAGTGACAGGCAGCCAATAAGGCACTTGCCACGAAGCACGGACGCCGCTGCGTTGAATCTGCTGGAAAAGCGTGAAAACCAAACTAATAATTAAAACGAGAGTCGGCAACGAAAAAAAGAGACTTAACGCTCCATTCTTGAAGTCAACCGCTGCGGTCGCGTCTGAAGCAGCAACGAAGTTGTACACCACCCCGACAAGCAAGCCAACAGCCAAACCGACACCCAAAGCGGTCCAGTAAGGCCAATAAGCGAGAAAACGGTTTTCTCTGTACCGCGTAAGTTTCCGTCCTCTAATGAGCCTACCAGATTTTCTGTCAACCTGCATTAGGCTAAGAACGTTCTTCCAGTTCATTTCAGGAGTTCCTCAACGATGGCTTTGGTGTCACCTGTACCCGTGAGCTTCAAGAAAATATCCTCCAAACCAGAGTCGGGCAGCTTCGACATTGCCCTCAACTCCTTCATATTGCCCAGCGCCAACAGTTTCCCGTGGTACATTATGCCAATGCGGTCGCACACAGCCTGTGCTATCTCCAGAACATGGGTGGACATGATAGTGGTTACGCCCTGCGTTTTCAATTGGTTCAGTACATCCTTGATTATGCGCGCCGACCTCGGGTCCAAAGCACTCAGGGGCTCGTCCAGAACCAGCAGCCTCGGTCGGTGGAGGAAAGCGGATATTAAAGCAATCTTTTGTTTCATCCCGTCGGAGTAACCGTTTATCATGTCGCCTTCACGTCCTTCAAGCTCCAAGGCTTTTAGGTACTCGTAGATCCTGTTTTTCTTCTCTTCCGTTTGCATTTCGTAAACGTCGGCAATGAAGTCCAAGTATTCGATCCCCGTCAAGAACTCGTATAGTCGCGGGGACTCGGGAACGTAACCCACTTGTTGCTTCACAGTTATAGGGTCTTTTTGAACGTCTGTCCCCAGTACAATGATTGATCCTGATTCGGGCTGAACTAAGCCTAGAAGCATCTTGAGCGTTGTTGACTTTCCTGAACCGTTTGGTCCTAGTAAACCGAAGATTTCGCCTTTTTTTATGGTTAAATCAACGTTGTTTACGGCTAAAATCTCGCTGTAACGTTTAACTACGCTTCTTAGTTCAACAGCTGACTCGTCACTAATGATCAACGTCCCCCGATGCAATTAGAAATATGACAATATTTAAGCGTAGCGCGGAGTTTGGGGGCGAGTGCGTCAGGCTATCTAATGCCTTTTCCATATTGCTTACAAAAAGCTGGTTCAGAGGAACGGTTGCTCTCATGTTTTTCCAAAAGTTTTGATAGAGAAGCTGGGAAGACTGAGGTTGTTTTTTCAGCGAAAACAAAGGCTCTAAAGCAGGATGTAGGCACCCTTTTCTCTAAAAGACATTAGCAAACTGATATGTCTCGTTTGCCTGTTGCTGGTTGGGTTTCTCGAAAAACTAGCAGTTTTGTTGCTCTCAGAGTACATTCTGATGTCCTATTTGGCACATTGGCGTCTCTCTTTAGTGCACGGCAATTTAACTTCTACAAGATTGTGATGATAATCAAACGCTTCTTCCGAAACACTCGAAAGCCATACTTTGGAAACAGACTCAAGCTGCGAACTAATTTCAGATATTATAGGGATAGCAAGCTGGAAAACAGTTTCCGAATATGTCGCTGACGACGTTGCTGCGTAAAAGAAATGACGGCCTATCTTAAACGCTAATTAGCGCAAAGAAACTGAAGAAAATGCGTTTCCCCGGTTATTTGTTTGTCATTTCGTTGATTTGCTGTTCCATGGCGTGTCCGCGACAGTAAATCAGAGCCTTTTTGACGCCGGGAACCTTTTTTGCAGCGTCTCTTAAGTCAGCCGCCAGTTTGAAGGCGATTGGGCAGAACGGGCTTGTGGGGATGAATTCCACTTTAACTACACCTGATTCTTCTTCTTTCACGCTGGTTATCATTTGCATCTCAGCAAAGCTCATACCAGTTTCAGGGTCCAAAACTTTTCCTACTTCTTCGCGGACTTTCCCTTCAAGTTCCGCCAAACTCTTTCACCCTTCGCGTTGTTTTATTATGAAGAAACTAAAACGGTAATGGCATATAAACTGTTACTATTATTTCTTATTTGATGCAGTTGCACTAAGGAACTCAGGCAAAGCATGGAAAAATAGCACGGATATTGTCGAAAAGATTATTAGGGCATCATCTAGTCCATGGGTGCGTGAGTAGTGCCGATGAATATGCACCAGAGTCTCAGCCGGGAATGCGAAGGTGGAAGAAAGTTTTCGGTGGCTGTCTCATATGTTGAAGTTCCAAATAGAGATACTTCAGTGGTAACATCACCAACAATGTACTTGGAGGATTCGAAGCAGAAATGCAGAGGAGAAAGTTTGCAAGCCTACTTGCTGTTTGTCTTTTGATTGTTGTAGTGGCGTTGACAGCGTTTCAAATGTTACAGGCGCAAATTGAGACTTCAGAATCACCTGAAGGGCCTGTGAAAACCACTGGTTTGGGGTACAGCGTTATCACTTCAGACTATTTAGGGATTCAATATGATTTGTATGAGCCTGCTAACTTTTCTGGTTCACTTGTCATTCTTGCGGGAGGCATTTTAGGTGACAAGCGTTATTTGGTAGGATGGGCAGAAACTTTGGCTGACGCGGGATATGCGTCTTTGGCGTTTTCTACGCAACCAGAGGGGTTAGATAATGTTCCGCGGTACGTTAACAATTGCAGAAACAATATTCAAGTTTTGCTTCCATTTGTTTTTGATGCTTCGGCTTTTCCTATTGCGATAGATGAGAGCTCTGTTTCTCTTGTTGGAATGTCTGGTGGTGGAGCAACGGTTCTGTCAGTTAACGACACGCGAATAAAAACTACTGTGTCGGTGTGCCCTTACTACGTTTCCAACTCTTCTGTTGACAACACTTTTCCAATCTTGATAATTACGGGTGCGAATGACACGATTTGTCCTCCTGAAAAGCATGGTCAACTTTATTATGACGAGCTTGACCAAGACAAGATGATAATTGAGCAAGCCAAAGTGGGACATGACATTAACCCTGTAGGTTGGGAAGAACTTATTGCATGGCTTGATTACTACGCTAGGAACAACCCATCTGTCTATTCGACTTTAACAAGCGTTAACAGCACCACGGGTATCCTGAGCAGTCTGAGCGATATTTCAAACATGCCTTCTCCTTAAACCTTTAAAACAGGGGTGTGCGCACATCTTTTCTTATCGTGTTGAATAAAGCCATTATTTATAGAAGTTGTACAGAGTATTATGGGACAATCAGCATCTGCAACGCCGAGAATTGCTGAGTTTGACTGGTTAAAGGTGTTGGCACTATTCTTAGTGATTTTTGTTCACAGCGACCTTTATGTTGTTTTTCCGGAAGCTGTTACCCCGCTGAAATGGTTTATGGTAAGCTGTTTCTTTTTTGTCAGCGGTTTTTTAGCGTTTAATTCCTTCCACACGCGAAGAGCAAGCATTCGGCTTTTTTTCAAAACAAAAATTTTGTTGCTGTATATTCCCTTTTTAATTGCTTCCTTGTTCTATTTTGCTTTCCAGACTGCGATTGCAAGAGTACAAGTGGATTTCTTACGTTTGCTTTCTAACATCACCTTGCTTAACATCTTTGACAATTTGAACGCCATGTACAATTGGGGTTTTCTATGGTTCATTCCTTACTTGCTTCTTTTCATGTTAGTTTTCTGCTTTCTAGAGAAATACATTAAGAAGGTCAAAATTCAGTTTTTGTTAGTTTTAATATTGTGGTTTTTCGCCATTTTAGCTTGGGTTTATGAGGCAACAATGAAGCCTGGTCAGTTGTTCAGCCAATACTTTTTGGTTTTCATGATAGGGGTTTGGCTCAACAAGCTTGAAATGTACAAGAAGGTCCTTAACTTCAGAACTGCTTTGGTTGTGGTTCCTCTTCTTGCTTTGTTTTCACTTGATTTCTCGTTTCTATTCAATTTTGATAACGCAACGGAGGCACTGCAGTTTCTGCTTTACTCCAACGGAAGAATTATTATTCTAAGTTTATCAGCAATTCTGATAATTTTAATTTTCCTTCAAAAACTGAAGATTTCACGCAATCGATTTGTTGAGTCGATTGCTATGGCAAGTATTTTCATTTATCTTCTGGACCCAATCTTCGCGTACCTGTTGAGCAACTGCGTTTTTGGACAGCCTACAATGTATTTTGTTGATGGAATAGAATTTTATTTCTATTTAGCAGCTCGAATTTTTATTTTATTATTTCTTTTACCGCTCGTGGTGAAAGCCATTAGAAGATACATCAAAAAACCCAAAAGTGCAGAACCACAATCATGAACGGCAATGCAGCCGTAAAAATCATTGCATGGAAGCTATATGAAACCCTCATCGGTTGCTTCAAATTCTAACTGTTCCACAAAACCTAAGAACTGAATATGCGATAGTGTTCTAGTTGTGGACTAAGCATGAACGTTAGGTCGTGTATATTTTGCAGAATAGTTCAAAAACAGGTTCCTTCTAGCCTTGTATTTGAAGATGAAACGGTAATGGCGTTTCTTGACATAAGACCACTTAATGAGGGACACACTCTTGTTATACCCAAAGCGCATTACGAAAGCATCTTCGATATTCCAAAGGAGCTCATCGCGTACCTTCACGGAATCACCAAACGTATAGCAATTGCCGTAGAAAAAGTAACAAAAGCGGATGGAATCAGCATAATTCAGCAAAACGGAAAAGCTGCTGGCCAAGACATATTTCACCTGCACGTTCACGTCATTCCCAGATACGAGGATCAAAAACTACCAAGCTTCAGCGAGATTTCAGAAGTAGACAGAAAGAAACTAAGCCAAACCGCAGAGAAAATACGAAAATACCTCTAATTGCGCCATAGACAACTAATGGCACAACCAAACACGACCGGAACCTGAAGCCACTTGAACTCCAGAACATGGCCTAAGCGTAGACAGTAGTTTCAGTTTCTATGTTGAGTTAGCTTTATTGTTTGTTGTTGCAGCTGCGCTTGTTGGTTTGCTGTTTTGCTTAAAAAAACACAAACAGTAGTTTGCGCTTTTAAAAAATACTCTAAACTGCACTTTATCCGACCTTTTCCATCAAATTGGTTGTGCACTCCATATCGAGCCACGTTTTGCAAAACATTTAAGCGTTAGGCTCCGTGTACTGTGGAAGATAAACGTCAGGGAGAAGAATATGAAGCCGCACGTCACTCTTGTGAATCCACCTGCACCAAGTGGGTCCACTGGGCATCTGCCCTTCGCCCTGTTAGGTTTGGGTTATTTGGCTGCCGTTTTGGAAAAAAACATGTACGAAGTCGATGTGATTGACTGCGAGGTGCTCAAACTTTCATTTGACGATTTTAGAATCGAATTGAGCAAACGCAAACCCAACGTCGTCGGGTTCACGTGCACCACGCTTACTTACAAGCCCGCGTTGAAACTGGCAAAAATAGCGAAAGAACTGTTTCCAGACTGCTTAACCTTCATCGGCGGCCCGCACGTAACGTTCTGGGATGAAAACGCCCTGAAGGAATGTCCCGAATTAGATGTTGTAGTGAGGCGAGAGGGGGAATACACGATGCTGGAGCTCGTGCAAAGAATTGAAGCGGGTAAAAACTTTAGAGATGTATTGGGCATAACTTACAGAAAAGGCGGAGAGATAGTTCGGAACCAAGACAGACCCTACATTGAGGACTTGGACTCGCTTCCTTTCCCGGCTCGCCATCTGTGGCCAACAGAGCGCCTTCGGGAATATGAGGACGTTCTCTATTTGGCGGCGAGTCGAGGCTGCGTTTTTTGGTGTGAATTCTGCGCCACCGTTCGGATGCACGGGCGCAAGTTTCGCATGCGAAGCCCAAAAAACATTGTAGACGAACTTGAGTATCTTCACAAAACTTTTGGAATTACCAATTTTACGTTCTGTGATGACGCATTTACCGTTGAGCCCGAAAGAACCGAAGAGCTGTGCAGGCTGATTCTAGAAAGAACCCTGAAGATAAAATGGAACTGCGGCACCCGCGTGGATATGCTCACCAAAGAGCTTCTGATTAAAATGCGCGATGCAGGCTGCGTCTCTGTTTGGTCAGGAGTCGAATCAGGCTCTCAAGAAGTCTTAGACTCCATGCATAAAGGCATCACCACCGAACAAACTGAACGCGTCTTTGGCTGGATAAGAGAACTTGGGCTGAAGCCAGTTCCAAATGTGATCCTCGGCTTTCCTGGAGAAACCAAGGAGACCGCATGGAAAACCATAAAATTCGTTGAAAAAATAAGCCCTGACGAAGTTGGTTTCTACAACGTAGCTACGCCTTTTCCTGGAACACCCTTGTACGACCAAGTCAAGAAGAGCGGCTGGCTGAGAGTAACCGACTTCGACAAATACGATACAGTCACTCCAATTTTCGAAACACCACGGCTAAGTATGAAAGAACTGAAGGAAATCCGCGAACAAGCCTTCCACCACTTCTATATACGTCCTACCTACATTTTACGGATGTTTAGAAAAGGGTGGATGTACGGCTTTGCGGCGGTAAAAGCAGCCTTATCACATCTTTCCATAATGGCTAAATCAAAATGCACGGGCTCATAAAACAGAGTATAAACGAATTCATCGAATCTGAACTAAACCAATGGCGACATAAGAAATCCAGCAGCCAAACCTAGGACTATTGGGATAGGCAAACCGGGAAAAATTCCTTTCTTCTCCAACATCAAAAGCGTTAGGTATGCGCCTACCGTGATGCCGATGATAGAAACGAAACATGGTAGCAAATTTGGTTGAAACTTGAAAAGCATGCTCCCGGTAAGCATGGAATAGAAAACCAAGTCGCCCAATCCCATCTGGACAGCCTTAAAAGAGTAACTTAAACCTTGAAGCTGGTCAAGTCCCGAATGCGCGATTTTTCCCACTGGTCCGTAATAAACCGCGAACAAGTCATAAACTGTTAAAAAAACTAAAATCACCACCGTGCTCAAGAACGGAATTGATGCGCTGAAGAACACGCCAAGTCCGCCACCTAAGAGCACTACAGCAGCGTTGCGGGCTTTGCCGCCTAATTTGAAAATGCATAGGTCGAAGATGACTGTTAAAAGTATGGAGAGTGGCAAGACCAAAACATCCCATTCTGGCACGTAAGCAAATAGAGCTGACAGGTAAGTCAGTGACAGCATCAAAGAAGCAGATGTTAGCGCCAGAGCGATAAGAACAAAAATCAGTTTACGGCTTTTCCGTTTTAGCAGAATATAAAAGATCGTAGCGCTCAGCGCAAGGAGCACAACAAAATAGAAGGCGTTGCCGATGGGGGCTGAAGGGGAGTTATCTGAAAAAGGCGTAACAACAATAGGTGGAGGCGGCTGAGAAAGCAGCAGATAAGCGCAGCCCACTCCAAACAGCAAACTCACCAAAACAGGAACTAAATACACCAGTTGAGCACTAAAATTGTCACCCATGACACTTACCTAACCTGCTGATGCCTATTTTAGCATGTGAAAAGCACCTGTCACATAACGTGCTTTGTTTTATATCTGTGTCGGAAATGGAGTTAGAAAAATGCATAACACACGAAGTACGCGAACAGTGCCCTAAACCCAAAGTGTGCCCAACCTCATGGATAGCCTCCTTCACCGCTCTCTCCAAAAAAAGATCCCCGTTGGAAGCAGCACCGTAAAATTCAGGTCGAAGCCGCCTAAGAGAAATCAAAGCAGCTTTCCCAGGGCAAAAAGCCTCTCCAAACACAAAATTCAGTTGACGAACAAAAATGTCCGCGTCTATAATACCTAAAACACAGTTCAAATCTGGATTTTTGACGGCGAAGCCCTGAACCTCCCTTAGAATGACTGTTGAACGATATTGCTTGCGCTTTTCATCAAAAGCTTCATGTCGAAGGGGAAGCTTCTGGTCCACCAGCACACAAGACGTATCTGGAAAAACTCGCCTTAAACCTTCACATATCCCTATCAGTATGGCCTTATCTACTTGTCCGATCGATAGAACGCTAATTTTCATAGTTGCAATCTAAACCTCAAAAGTTTCCCCAGTCTTCGGCGCAACTGCGTTCAATTCAAGCTCGGATTTAGCCCAATTCGCCAGCAGCTTACAGTTTTCTTCATCACCGTGAACAACAAAGACTTTTGGGTTTCCCCCGAGTTTTCTCAAAGTCTCTTTCAATTGACTTGCCCCAGAGTGTGAGGAGAAATCAAAATGTTCATATCGGGCTTTAACTTTGCGCACTTTACCATCAATGGTACAGACGCCCTTTTCAAGAAGCTCTTTTCCAGGCGTTCCAGGAATTTGATAGCTCACCAAGAAAATGGCGTTGTTGGCTTTTTTCCCTAGTTTTGACACGTAAAAGGCAGCTGGACCGCCTTTAAGCATGCCTGCAGTTGAGATAATCACGCCGTTGCTCTTTGCTGCTTTTCGCCTATCTCTCCAGCTTTCAACCCAATCAAGCGAATGCATAGCGTTGGTGAATAGCTTCGGGTCTCTCAGAAACTCCTTGTGGTTCATGATTATCCTGCTTGCCTCACGTGCCATACCATCCAAAATAACAGGATACTCAAAATGATGCGCTGCGAGGATGCAAGCCATTTCCTGTGACCTTCCAACCCCGAAAGCGGGTACCAGAACCGTTCCGCCTCTTTCAACCACTTCTGTAACCGACTTCACAAAACGTTTCTCAAGTTCCAAACGGTTGGTGTGATCTTCGATTGCATAGGTGCTTTCTATAACCACAGCATCCAAGTCTCCATGGTCCATGGCGGCTCCTGCCAGAAGTTGGCTATCGGTAGTGTTAAAGTCGCCCGTGTAAAGCAGTCTTTTACCTTTAGCCTCAAGCAGCACTTGGGCGCTTCCCGGCGTGTGCCCAGCGTTTAAAAGCTGAACTTGTAAATCTCCAACTTTTTCTTCAACGCCAAACTCCAAATGCTTGTGGCTTTGCATCATGGTGCTCAATTCTAGGTACTCAAAAGGCAGATAGTAACCTGAAAGCTTGATGAAGTCTCGAATCAAAAGTTGCGTTAAGTCTAAGTTCAATCTATTCGTGTACAACGGTGTTTTGCCGCCAATGTAGAAGACTGGAAGAGCACCTGAATGGTCCAGATGACTATGAGTTAAAATCAATCCGTCAACCTCTTTCGGAGGCACATGCATAGGAAAACCCGGTTCGTGGTCAAACATCACTCCGTAGTCTAATAAAACCTGAGTTTTTTCAGACTTAACGGATATACCTATTCTGCCGACTTCGCGGGCTCCACCTAAAAATCCAACTAACAATCAGATCAATCCATTTTGTTAACAGCTAGGACAGTAACCTTCAAACTGACATGCTCTTTTAAAAATGTATTGACCTCGCCGTTGAATGCACAGAAACCAAACCTCTTCTTAATGATTTAAGGATCTCATAAATATCTAAGCCAGCTTGCACTTCCGTATACACCGTTAACACTTCTGATGGCGTGTGCGCGTCTGTACCAGCTAAGCCGGGCAAACCCATCGACTGGGCAAGTTCATGAGCCAACTTGTTTGCTTGCTGTGAGCTTTCACCGTTGAGAACTTCGATGGCGTCAACCTTGTAGTTCCTAGCTAGATCACCCATGCCGTACTCGCGGTAAGGGTGTGCGACCACCGAAACGCAGGCGTGGTCTCGGGCGAAGTCAACAATGCTTTCCACGTTCCAAGGCTTTGGCGGTGTTTCCTCGGTGCCCAGAACCAGCAGGTCGCCTTCGACGGTGCTTATTTCCACGCCTGGGATTATCAGGATGTCAGGATAGGCAGAAGCGAGCTTTTGTGCTACGCGGAGCCCTTCAACTGTGTCGTGGTCGGTTACAGCTGCCACTTTGATAGAATTATGAGTAGCGAGTTTTTCAACGAGAGTTTTAGGCGTAATTGTTGAATCGCCAGAATACGTGGTGTGGATGTGCAGGTCAGCTCTAATCAAAGGTATTCTCTCAGGTGTTTTCGCAGAATCATCTCTAGACAAGTTAAAATGTTTTTGCTTCCTTCCGCTTTAACATTTATGTCTTCAAAGGCGACGTTGTTTTTTAGGCATGTGGTTCTGCAAAGTTCTTTAACTGTTTCGCCCCAACTCTGCGGATCGTGAAGCAACACCACGGTTTTGTAATGCATATGCCTGATGTACCGTGACACTTGGGTTGCCACGTAATCAACGGTTTCTCGGTCAAGTGGAAGAGTAATTTCGTGTTGAGAGAGAGGATAAACTTCATCCAGTTCGATGGGAATCACGCCGAAAGGTGCAGCGTAGAAGCAAACATGGATTTGGCCTGAAAGCTCTTCAGTTAAGCGCTTAAAAACCTGCTTGATCCTGTTGAATTCGTGCGCTTTGTGAAAAGGTTTTTTCCTGGTTTGAGGCGCAAGCAAGAGAACGCGTGCGCTTTCAGGTGGACAATACCGTTTTTGCACTAGTTTTCTGTAGTGGCTAACTTCAGGACGAGCTAGTCCAACAGAACTGAAGAAGAATACTCCGCTTCTCTTGACTGATGGACTAAACTTTTCAATGAAGTCTTCATAGGTCTTCAGTTTTTTTAGGGCTGTCAGAAGGGCTGGATGAGCGTGCATTCTCATTTCCACGTGTTCCCAGAGTCTGCCATCTCTTATGGCCTGCTTTATCCGTTTTAGCTCGGCTACACATACGTGGAGGTTATGCTCCGCCAGAAACGTTTCGCGTTCTTTCGGCGTTTTCGCTATGACTTCTTGCGGGGTTTCGTTTGTGCATTTTGGGCATTGACAGGGAAAATAGTCTAGTTGGCTGAGTCGCCAGGTGCCCTTTTCTGTCATGTACCGATTTTCTCGGGCGTAGAGCGCGTAAGCAGCGGAGTCAAAGAGGTCACAACCCAACGCTACTGCTAAGGAGAACATGAAGGGGTGTCCAGCTCCGAACAGATGAAAAGGTCTTTCAGGCGGCAAGTTCTTTTTCGCCGTCATAATCATATCGACGAGGACATCGAAGCGATAGGTTTCCATGACTTCGGTTGGGCTTCCCAACGCGTGAACTTGAAAGGGCAGTTTGCCCATTTCAGCGGCGGAACTTGCTACGAGTTCGAGGTGTCTTCCGCCTTGCACTGGTCCAACCCATAGGATGTCGTCGCGTGTTTTGGTCTTAAAAAACGCTTCAGCTCGCTTCAGAGTCTCCTGCACCGTTTTCTCTGCTTGAGCCTGCGTTATTTTCCAGCTTGTAGGGATGTCCAGTATAGTGGCGATGTCGCTGCCGATCTGCTCTTGGTACCTTACGATTTCTGCCTGATTTACTTCGATGTCACCGTAAACGAGAATTTGGTAAGCACCAGAATCGGTCATCACTGCACCGTCGAAACCAAGAAACCTTTTCAGGCCCTGTTCTGCGGGTTTATTTTGGAAGCGTTTCTTAAGGATGTACGCATTGGTTATGACAGCTTCGAAACCGAACTCCTCTCTGAGCCTTTTGGGCGTAACCAGCTGAATGTTGGGGTTTATGACAGGAAACAGAAGAGGCGTTTCTACTGTGCCACTTTTAGTTTTGAACTTCCCAATTCTCCCAACCAAATCCTTATCCTTTATCTCGAAACTCATCAGCAAACCTAAACAAACAATCCCCCACAATTATAAAAAACATTAGTTCACACCTTCAGGAAACACCCTGAATTCTGGCTATTACAAAAGATTATAGCTAGCTTCATAGAGAAACTGCTCTGACCGTTAGAAAGGTATAACCGAAACATTGATTTTTGTTCCAAAACAGTCTACTATTAACTTGTCTGTGTGGAGAGCAACTGAAGTGGAGACGCAGCAGCAATTTTGTTTGCCTGATGGAAGACATCTAGGTTTTTCCGTTGTTGGCGAAGGTGTGCCAGTTCTCTACTTTCATGGCACTGCAAGCAGCAGATTAGAAATCTTGCTTTTAAAAAAATTTGCCCAAGCTAAAGGCTTTCAAATTATTGGTGTGGATAGACCGGGGTATGGATTGTCCACGTTTGCGCCTATACGTTGCCTCAGAGACTTTGCTGCCGACGTGAACTCTCTTATGGTTCATTTGGGGCTTGAAAAGTTCGGGTTGCTTGCGTGGTCAGGCGGCGGACCTTTCGGTCTTACTAACCTTGCGCTTTTTCCAGAGCGCGTGACCAAAGCAGTGATTGTTGGCTCTCCAGCTCTGCCTTTTGACGTGGCAACCGCACACAACAACTCTCTTGCGCGCTTTGCCATGAAAATTCCTGCTCTT